>VFQN01001145.1_pt1 | contig 46130 bp, 63 predicted proteins | sample 3512371 | NCBI WGS metagenome assembly VFQN01 (sample SAMN10412370, study PRJNA504923) | tailings metagenome | isolation source: Replicate 2 from Balatoc abandoned mine | place: Philippines: Itogon, Benguet | collected 2017-08-28
CCTGTCGCCTGACGTCCAGGACCCCTGCAGCAGCATAAAGAGCATGGATGCGGTACGTTGTAGCCCAAGGTTCAGCTTGGGGGTGCCTTGGTGCCTGGGCTGCGGAAGGAGTGCCGGGGGCAAGGGGGGTGCACCTACTGAGAGCCTTGACACCCCCGAGCACCACCTCCATCGCTGGATTTGAGGCTCAAGGGCAGCAACAGCAACAGCGCAGTCAGGGAATCCCAAACACTCCTCCTTTCCGCCCCACCCGTAACCCACACTCTGCCCAAGCCGCGCTTCCTTCCTTGCTCCCCATAATACACCTGTCGGCATCCGAGCACCACACTTACCCTGCACCCCGCCTGCGTCCCTAACCCACTACTGCACACAGCCCAAGCAGCTGGTGCCCCTGCGTGAGCTGCTATCACTAGCCCACAAGTACGGCGTGGAGAGGGCGCAGGCCGCAGCCCAAGAGCTGGGCCTGGCGGCGGCGCGGCAGATGGCGGCACGCGGGCTGCTGGGCAGGCGGCGCTGGGGGCGGCCGGACTGGGGGCCGCTGTGCGAGCTGCTGCTGTATATGGACACGCTGCAGGTGGGTTGTTAGGGCCATGCTCTTGTGACTGGGGCGTAGCGGGGTGTGGGGTGTGGGGGTTACAGCGTGTGGGTGGATGGTGTGTGAGCTGGTGCTGTGCATGGGCACGCTGCAGGTGGGTTGTCGCCCATGCTGTTGTAACTGGGGCGTAGCTGGGTGTGGGGTGTGGGATGCGAACTGACGCTATACCTCGACACGCTGCAGGTAGGGAGGTGTGGGGTGTGAGGGCTGTGTTAGGGTCTGGGTTGGGGTGCGTGCGGGTGGGCGGTGTCAGGGGTGCTGCTGTACATGGACACACTGCAGGTGGGGAGGTGCGGGGTGTGGGGTGTGGGATGTGGGGTGTGGGGGGCACGTGTTGTGCTGCTTCCGTCAGGCCCGGGTACCCAGGCAGTTGCTGTGCGAGTTGCTGGTATACCTACACCTGGGGGCCGCACGCTGCAGGTGGGCAGGTGTGGGATGTGAAGGTTGTGTCAGGGTCTGGGGTGGGGTGCGTGTGGGTGGTGGTAGGTGCGTGTGGATAGTGCGTGTGGGCGGGTGGTGGTAGGTGCGCGTGGTTGAGTGCTGTGTAAGCTGCTGTACATGGACACGCTGCAGGTGGGTTGTTGGGCCCATGCTGATATGACTGCGGCACCTGTGTGCTGCGTGCCGCTGCCGTCCATTGCACGGCAGGTGCGCGGGTTTGGGGTGCAAGCGGGGCGGAGCTGGGTGTGTGGGATGTGGGGGCTGCAGAGCGTGTGGGGGTATTGGTACGGTAATGAGGTTGGCTCGTGCCGCCTGCGCTTACATGTGCACCTAGCATGGTGGCATAGCGCTTGGCAGTGCTTGGCTGTCGGCGATCCGCGATGCTTTCGGTGTACAGCTGCCAGCCGCATATGCACCCGGCAGATCCCCAAGCTGCAGCACCAACACCATAGCCCATCAACATAATACAACTGCATGTAGAGGAGTGCTGTGCTTGATGCGTTGCATTGCCGTTGCTGCCTGTTTGCAGCACCTGCACCTGTCGGAGCCGTACCGTGCGGTGCTGGGCGTGCTGCGTGCCGAGCTGGACAGGGGGCACACCAAGGCCAGCGCCCTCAGCTCAGCGGTCAGGGACCTGGCGTCGGGGAAGCACTCTGCGAGGCAGCAGCAGCAGCGCGAGCGGGAGCGGGAGCGGGAGGAACGCGAGCGGGACGTGCTGCTGGTGGATGAGGAGAGGGCGGCAGGGCAGCGTGCGGCGGGGCAGAGGGGGCGGCAGGGGCAGGGGCAGGGGCAGCAGGAAGGGCAGCAGGGGGCGGGGGCTAAGGAGGTGCTGCTGCACCCGCGGCTGCTGACGGACGTGCTGCTGATGGCGCAGCCGCCGGGGGAGGTGTGCGAGGCGTGCGGGAGGGAGCACGGCTCGTCCGACAGCGTGAGTGCGCGTGGGATGGGGCGATACATAATGTGTATCTTAAATATTATATTAATTAGTGTTTTCTATGTGTACTGATGCATTTGCGCCTCGGTGTGAAGAGGGGAGGAACATTCGGGCAACAACGTGCGTGCACGTGGGTCAAGCTGGGGCCGTGGGGACATGTATGGATGTGTAGGTATGTCCTTTGCAGTGCACGGAAGCAGCCACGGGTGCACAGGAACACTTTGGTGTGGGCATGGGGGCGGGCGGGGGGGAGACGGGTGAGAGGAAAAGATTGCGGGTACAGGGTTGGGGTCTTGGGGTGCAGGTAGCACGGTTGCGTCGGGTCCTGTGCAGCCCGAGCAGGCCGACCGCAAGCTATGCAGCGCACTGCCATTGGTGTCCGAGCAATGCTTACCGACCCCTTGAGGATACATTAATGCGTGTTGTTGTGCCTACTCACTGTGCAGCATACTGGCACGGTGTGCTTTACGGCCCCCAATCGTGCGTGATTAGTATATTAGCGTGTTGTGCTTTTCGCTTTTCGCCGGAGCAGGACGACGAGCGACCTGCTGGGGGCCGGATGAATGTGGACGACACCGACCCCTTGAGAGTACATACATGATTGCGTCCGACGACGTCACGGCTCTGGTCTTAGACTGGTACATATATGATTGCGTGTTGTGCGTAACCCTCCCGAGCAGGATGACGAGAGGCGGGTGCACGTGGGCGAGGATACCGACAGCGACAGCGACCTGGAGCTCATCTTCAGCGATGACAACGATGATGGAGAAGAGGATTTGGTAGACAGCGACAACGATGAGGGGCTCGACCTCTCGGACGGCGAGGGTGACGGCGGCGGCGAGGCTGCCCCGGCGGTAAGCCGCAAGCCCGGCGCAAGCCTGTGTCACTCGATGCGAAGTCAATAGCAACTGGGGTTGGTGTTGGTCGTTAGCTTAGTAAGATGGCGGGCCCTGTGACCTCGTGAACACAGTTCGCAGAGCGGCCTCGTAGTGGGGGCAAGCGCAGTCATTGTTGCACCTGCACCGCTTACACACGTCCCGCCGGTGCGTGCCTTAAGGTCGGCGGAATCAAGCCTCCCTGGTGCGCATGCTGTAACGGCGTTTGTCTGTCTGCCTGTCTTTGCACGCAGGAATGAGCGATGATGTGTGGAAGTACGACGACGTTGGCGGCGGCCGTACAGTCGAGGTCAGGACCAGCGGCGCTGGCAGCAGCGATGGCCGAACCGTGCGTGACGGCGGCGGCGGCAGGTGGCGGCGGCGGCGGTTGCAGCGGTTGCCGCGGCGGTGGTGTTCCGGCATGCCGCCGTGGCCGCGGCGGCGGCGGCGACGGTGGCGGCGCGCGGGCGGAAGACGGGATGGCGGTTGTTGCGGTTGGGCAGCTGGAGCACTGGCTGGTGGTGGTGGTGGTGATGGTGGAGCAGCAGCAGGAGGGGCACAGGTGGTAGGTGTGCAGGGGTCGCAGTAGCAGCACCAGGCAGAAGTGCAGGCAGAGATGCAGGCAGAGATGCAGGCAGAGAGGGCGAGTACTGGTGTGCAGTTGGAGTTTACGTACGAGCTGCTGGAGCGACATGCCGGCTCATGTTTTACTTGCGGGCACTTTGCGGCAGAGGATTATGTACCATATGGTAGCGAGCCCGTGGACCCGTGCCCACGGGGGAGGGGGAGGGGGGAGGGGGAGCAGCAGGGGGAAGTGGAAGATGGGGATGGGGAGGGGGAAGGCGGCGCGAGGAAGGCCCGGCGGTTCATGGAGGAGGGCGGTGACGACAGCGGCTGTAGGCGGAACATGGGAGGTGGCAGGGGGCAAGGGGATTAACGGGAGCCCCGGGGCGTCTTGGTTGGAGCTCTCACTGTGGACAGTTGGGTGCATGGGGAATGGTATGTAGGGCAGGTTGCAGGTACGGTCGGGCAGGGCAGTGCAAGCAGTGGGAAGGGCAGGTCGTAGGCGTGCGGTGCTGGGCAGGTGTCGGCCTTGCGGGTGCGTTGTGCTGGGACAAGGCAAGCCTGACAATCATGGGCGCACGTTGTAGGTCCAATGCAGTTTTGGCGTGTATGGCGTTTGGTGTAGGCCGTGAGTCGCTTTGTTGCGACACTAGGCACGCAGGACAGTCCAGGGCCTGGGCTGCACTTGAGCCGACGGGGCCCTGACCCGAGCACCCTATTCGTCCCCTCGTACTCGCCTGTCACGTGTGCTTTGTCCATCAGATGCCCAAACTGGATGGCAGATGCACTAATGCACTTTTGTTTGGTAACATACGGTACCTCATGTGTGCCGCTTGCCTTGTAGTCTGGTGGCTGCTGATGTTGTGCGCATGGGTGATCAAGGCGCTTGCCTGTGGTGCCGCACATGTCCGCACGGTGCAGGGGCTCCCCTGCACATGCAAGGTTGCGTCATTCCAAGGACGGCCGTCAAGGCAGGATTCTTGTACTATGCCTGGAGAAGGAAGAAAGCTTTTTGATGTTTGCACATGCCAATGTGGTTGCGGAGGTATCCAGTTTCGCGGACCGGCGCCAAGGCCATCAAGTTCCGGACTACTGTCCCATGCAGGGTTCTTTTTCTGCAGTCGCGAAACTGAGTTGCATACCCGAATCGAACTGGAGAACAAGCGCGCCGTGCCCACGCCTTGAGTACATAGACGAGCGTTTTCCGGGCAGCTGAAGGCAATTGCAACACCCCTTGTCGCGGGAGCTCAGCCAAAATGGCGTCCGTCCTCCAAGCAAGCACCAGCTATGCAATTGGGAATAGAATTTTGATCAGGGATCGACCAGCAGCGATCTCGGGCGTTTGCGCGGCCCGGGTGCTGCCATGCCCACTGCGGATGCGCGCTGAGCCGCCCAACATCGCAGCAGCGGCAAGCAAGCGCAACGTGTCATGTCTTGCTGGAAACAGCCTAACTCCATGGGCAGGCAAGTTCGGCGCTTCGGGACGCTGTCCGCCCAGGGGAGCGATTGCCATGGTACCTTGACGCAGCTCCACCTACAGCGGGTCCCATGGCCCGTGTCCCCTTCGACATCATCCTTCACCCTCGACACACCCAATCATATTTCACCCCCCAAACAATTCCCATTAGGCCCATCTCGTCCACCTCACGCCAAACTCCCCTCCCCGTGCGTGTCTGCTCCCAGTTACTGCAGTCCCAGGCGGCGACTGCCCCATCTTAACCCACACCCCTCTACCCGCCTCTCCAAACCCCCCCTCCCCCCATCCGTTGATGCACCGCTATCTTTTCCTAACAGTCTGTTTCCTCCACCGCCCCCCGCCCCTCCTCACAGACCCCGGCGGCGGCTCCCCCTCCCGCCGCCCCACCGACCCCTCCCAACCCAAGCCCCCCATGACCCTGGCTGTGGGGCACGGGGGCGAGGGCCCCTCCCTTGACCTGTCTGGGGGCATGGCCGCCCTGGTGGGCCTCAACGCGCTGGTGTTCGCTGCTGCGGCCTTTGCCAAGCTGCCGTGGGTGGCGGGGATGGCGCTGTACAACGGCAGCGGGGCGTGGTGGCAGGTGGGGGCGGGGATCTATCTGCAAGCTAGGATGGGCTGGGGGGTGGGGCAACTGCCGCTGAACGGGGGTGTGGTAACGGCGGCGGGGCGTGGGTGTGGTAACGGCGGCGGGGCGGGGTGAGAGGGGATGGCGCTGTACAACGGCAGTGGGGCGTGGTGGCAGGTGGGAGGGGGGAAGCTGCGGGAGAGCGAACGCGGGTGAGAGGGGGCAGACGCAGATCAAAAAGGGGGGGAGGGGAGGAACGCGGGTGGTGCGGGTGGTGTGGTGTTGGACGCGGGGGAGAGGGGAGGGAACGACGGTGGGACGAGGTCAGGGCCGCCAGGCAGAAGGGCGCAATGTGTGGGCTTGGGACAAAGCTCCCACGGCAGTGGGCACTTGTATTCAGCGTTTACCACAGGGCGCATGCCGCTCGCGCGTGTTTGTCGAGCCACCTGGAACTGGACCTGAACCTGGGGACATGGGGATGTCGAGGGGCTTGGTGCCCCAGCGGTCGCAACCCACGGCACCCAACGACCTGCAAGCGCAAGCCTTCACCCTCATCTGCGCGCCAGCCCTCGCGCTAACGGCACAGATGCGGCCCTGCGCTGTCGTGCCGGTGCGCACCGGTCCCCAGAAGCAGCAGCACGTGCACTTCCCTCGTACCTGGCATCGCAACCCACCGCGCCCCCCTACCCGCCCCTTCCGCAGTACGCCACCTCCGCCTTCGTGCACGCCAACTGGGCGCACCTCATGTGCCACCCCCTGGCCTAACACTGCGGTGCCACTGCCATGCTCCTCGCATGTCCACATACCCATCGATACCTTGCCACGGGAAAACGAACCCCAGTGCAACCAACGATCTTCGACACTCCACCGCTCAACGGACCTGATGTTCAGCATTGCTTCGGAACCCAACGTGCCCCCCGGCCCCCTCTCCTCTTTACCCCCCGCAGTACGCCACCTCGGCCTTCGTGCACGCCAACTGGGCGCACCTCAGCCGCAACATGTTCCTGCTGTGGCTGTGGGGCAGCGCGCTGAGGAGGGAGGTCACGGGCCCGGGCGTGTGGTTCACGTACCTGCTGTGCGCCATAGGTGAGACCTCATATTGGTACGAACGACAGCGTTGTAGGGGACGGGGGACGGGGGGCGGGGGGCGGGGGGGGGGAACATTGACGGTGTGCTGTTTACCGCTGTCGTGTGTAACGAGAGCAGTAGTACCACCCAGGCTGAGAACCGCGCGCTTTATTCATGTCATTGGTACTAAAGGTAACTTCTAAGAGACGCGTGAAGCTAGTCGGCACGGAAATGGCCCCTGTGGCCGCACAGTTACGCAGGCCCCACACTTGGGCCGTACGGCTGGGGGCCTTACACCTGCGAAGTGTGACATATACCACACCAAACCATACCATACTTGGGACGTGCCAGGGTCACACACGCGTTTCCTTGGTCGTCACTTGCGCGGCGTTGCTCCCATTACAACCCCCCCTGCTGCCCACCAGGGGAGGCCAACGGGGGCCCGCTGACACATCAGCACAACACCCGCACGGCAAAGCCTGCACGCTACCTTGCGCCGCCTTGCCTCTCTTAGCCTTCAACTACAATTGCCAGGCGCCAACATGGCAGCGGCCGATCCCAGCTCCCATACGCCTTGCAATGTTGTCCTGGGGAGTACGCAGTAAGCCCTTTACCCCCAACCTCTATTGCCAGGCGCAAACATGGCCGCCGTCTACTTCCTGGGGGCGCCAACCCACACTGCACCCTGACCCCCATTTCCACATAACGTCCAGCACTTAGCACCCCTACCCCCCACCGCAGGGGGGCTTTAGTCAACCTAACTGCTACTTATGACACAATACCACACACGTCACTAGTACTATGTTTCCCCCCCAGGCGCCAACATGGCCGCCGTCTACTTCCCGGGCGCCAACCCGTAGTGCACCCTAACCCCCATTGCCATGTCACGTCTAGCTCTTCCCCCTCCACCCCTACCACCCCAGGCGCCAACATGGCCGCCGTCTGCTTCCTGTGTCACTTCGGGCGCCACATTCATTGATTCACTGCCCCACTTCGTACCCAATTCCCCCAATTCTCCCGCCGGCCCCACCCCCCAGGCGCCAACATGGCGGCCGTCTACTTCCTAGGGGCCAAGGTCAAGGCCGGCACCGCCCTGCTGGGCCTGGGCGCCTCCGGGGGCTGCGCAGGGGTGGCCATTGCCGCACTGCTCCTCACCGCCCGCCCCTCCCTGCGGTGGCTCCTGGGCGCCGGCCTTGCCGTACAGTTCACCATGCCCGCCCTCCTAGCCACACCCGTACCCTTCTCGCCCGCCGTCGGCGGCGGCGCGGCGGCGGCGGGGCAGAGCGCGCTGACGGCGCTGCTGCCGGGGTGGCTGCTGGGGGCGATGGGGGGCGGCGGCGGCGCGACGGCGGGCGTGGCGGCGGCGGGCGGCGGCGGCGGCTCGGGGCTGGGGGCGTTCCTGGCGGCGCTCAAGTCGCCGGCTATGTCGTGGCTGTGGGGGGCGGCGGCGGGGGCGCTGATTGTGGTGATTCTGGCGCGGCTGCCGGAGCCAAAGGATTAAGGTATTGGGAATGAGTGGAGTGGAGGCGGGGTGAAGGGGATGGAGGGTGTAGGGGTGGCAAGGTGGGCATGTGCCATGGGATTGGTTACGGTGTAATTGCACTATTGCAGGCCTTTTGTGGAGGGCGAGGGGCGCACGTTGATCAAGTTGGGGCGTATGGCGGTATGGTGTACACGGAGGTGCAGGAGGGTCAGCCGGGTGGCAGCGGCCTCTGGATAAGAGTCGTGTTGCTGCGCTCAGGTGGTTGGCTTCTCCCTTTCTTTGAGGCGTGGCGCCGTGTGTTGAGGTGCGGCACGGTGCTGCTTCACAGCCCACGCGGGCTGCGGGCGGGCGGGTGGCAGCACGGCACACGCTGTTGCACACGACTGGTTGGTGCTGTTGTGTTCCGCACCTCTGTTCCGCACTTGTGGCGCATTGTTGCTGCGTTTTGCATTCTACAATAAAAGAGTTGAATGCTGCACATTGCTCGCCGCCGCCACAGCGTCTGTGTCTCCTTCACTGCTGCTGACGTGCTGGTGGCACACATTGGTTGCATGGGAGCAGTTTGGGGGCTTTTTATCACCGTACGGTACTCGCCACACATGGCCGCGTGGAATTTCCATAACTCTGTGGAGCCCCAAAGACGGGGCCCTGCGTCTTTCCCAGCGCCCTCGGCCCAGCTGGTCCCTGGCACGTGGCACGCCAGTCCACGTCTGTTACTGCCAAAGCCCTGAAGGAGTGGCTTCCAGTGACACACCTACAATGCCCCGCACGCAGCTTGATTGAAGTTTTGGTGTTTTGGTACCAAGCAACAGATTGAGGAGCGCTGGCCAGTAAGACTTGTAGCCGTTGGGTATCGCGTGTGACATACCGAAGTCTGCTCGCCTCGCAACTCGCGGCGTGTGCCTCACCTAGGCGCTGCGGTGCAAGAAATGTATTATGGTAGATGATGTATCTGCTCAGAAGAGGAAGGAGATCCACTCACATCCCCTCACGCCTAACCCCCCAGTACGTACAGCGAGGGTCTCATTGGCCAGGACAAATTTTCACGCAGCCTCGCGCAGTCAAGCCCTGTATGCTTTCTATAGCTTAGAGCGCAGCCTTTCCCAGAAGTTAACGGTGCGATGGCGCGTGGAGTGCCCTTGCCGAGGGCTCATGGGCCTAGCAAAACGGGCCTCACACGCCACATCCAAAGTGATAGGTACAAACACTTACTCTGGCTCTTCTGCATCATTGGTATATCAACATTTGTTGCTGCGCTCGACAACAAGGTCAACTGCGGGTCGTCGTGCCCGGTCCCGAGCCCATCGGAGTGGGTGTGCACCGCCCAGGGCGTTCGGGCGGCCAGCGAGTGCATCGCTCATTGCCAGAATCTACATGTCGTTCTATGTCCGGAGCCTTTGAATGCTGGAGGTGCGTGCGAAGGCTTACATCCGCCTGGGTACGCACTCCCGCGCGCTGCCGTGCTGGTGCTGCTGCATGCGTGCCGTGCGTGCTGCTGCTGGTGCACGCGCGCAAAGGCCTGCTTACCCACGCTTCAGCTGCAAAAGCTTTGGGGCGCATCCGCATTGAACGCATGACCCAGGGTGCCGATGCACCACGACACAGGACAGCAGCACATGAGCGAGTGCCTTCCACCCTTAGCACGGTACACGAAGACATGTACTGCACGCGTGCCAACTGGCCAGGCAGCTCCAATTGCTCGTGCCTAGGTGCATTCCGGGACCTAGGAGCTGCTGGTCCATGTTTGACCGTGTGAAGCCCCACGGACGTCGGCCACACAGCAAACAGATGACACCATAGAGCCTGCTGACTGCAGATTGAGGGCGTCAGCTGACAAGCAAGCCACTCAGCCGTCTACCACACGCCATGCATGACCAGCCCGGGTTCCCTTCTTGCGTCTGTCATCATGTCTTGCCTCCATGCTGTGGTGTCCCTGCACCGCACCCTAATACACGCAGGCCTGGCGAGGCAGGAGGCGAGCATGAGGCAGGAGGGCTACCTGCGGGTGGGGAGCCTCGAAGACTTTGCAGCAGCCCTGGAGCGCATGCACCAACAGCAGCACCAACAGCAGCAGCAGGAGGAGGAGTTGGTGTTGGAGCACCAGGAGCAGGACACGACAGCAGCAGTTGCTGCAGGTGCCGACTTGCAGGGTGGACAAGAGGGAGGCAGGAGGGGACACGGGCAGGGGCAGGGGCAGGGGCGGAAGCACGGCGGGTCCAAGGCGCGGCGGCAGCTCGCGAGGGAGGAGGCGGTGGCGGCGGGCCTGGGCTTGATCAGCGTTCTGATGCCACGTGGCGATGTGTATTACCGCCCTGCGCCAGTGGCCCAGGTGCGAACAACTCATGCTTTTACACTTCCCGGGTTCGGTTGCGTGTGGTTGAATGTGATGTCCAGGGTGCAGTGCTGAGGACGGGGCAAGTGTGCCTGCCGACGGACATCCGCCCCGCCCTTCCCACCAGAACTTGAGTAAATCATTGTGCTGACGTTTCTTGAAGTACCTGTTGACACAACTGCATGGTGCGTGCAGGGGGCAGAAGGCCTGAGCCTTACGCTGGACCCATCTCCGGCTCTAGCAGCAGCGAACGAACGAGGGCAAGGGCGAGAAAGGGACCGCCGGATGCAGGAGGAGCTGGGGGCAGCTGGCAGCAACGCAACGCGGATGCAGGTGAGTTGCTGCTAGAAAAGCAGTGGGCTGCCAAGCGCGGCCACGGATGGGTTAGGTGGCAGCAGCACGGCGCCGATGATGGTGGGTTAATTGCTGCGTGCAGACCTGGGAAAAAGCCGGGATTCGTGCTGGGAGCAAAGCATGCTGCCATGTATTGCTTGAGCAGGCTGGGCAGCCTCTTTTCGCCCCTTCCAGCCACGCAGACGCCGAACCACGGCGACAAATGCGACGCTATGCGTCACACACAACTGGGTCTCGTACCGTAATCCTCTCCACCGTAACCTTCTCCACAGGAGGTTCTGGACCCAGGGCGCGGCTATTACCCCCGCGTCCTGGAGCTTCGGGCCTTCCTGCAGCGCGGCTCCGTCGCCAAGCTGTCAACCTGCACCGCAGCCCTGGTGGGCCGTGCCCTGGCCCTCACCTCGGCGCACTGCCTATTCGAGGATGGCCTGATGAGGCCGACGCAGCTGCGTGTGTATTACGGGTCGGCGCGGGGCAGCTACCAGGGCTACGCGTCGGTGGTGCGGTGGGGCGCTTACAGGGCGTTCGTGACGGGTCACACGGTGGGTGGCGGTGGGGTGGGGCGGGGTGGGGTGGGCACGGGGGGATGCCCTATCGGGGCGGTGGGCTTGCTTGGTGCAACAGCCCGACCGGAAGGGGTCCCTTGTTACAGAGCAAAGCAGGGGTTGACAAAGAGTGACAGGGAAGGTCTTCCATGCTGGGCTTCCATCCTGCCGTACCGCGTGCAATGCCACGTGCCGTACCACGTGCCTTTTGTGCCCGTGTGCCTGACAGCTGCTTTACGGCATGTACCCAGCAGCTGGCTGCGCGCAGTGACAACCAAACTCCCCCTTAATCATTCTACCGTACACGCTCTACCCTTTGTGTTCGTTCACTTTATTTATTGTATGCTTTATGCAACATGCAATATGCTGCAATATGCTACGTGCGGACGCAGGCTGGCCGCGACGAGTACGCCTTTACGCTGCTCTACCTCGACAGGTGGGTGGGCGAGTGGCGGGTGGCGGGTGGCGGGTGGCGGGTGGCGGGTGGTGGGTGCGGGGCCATCGAACGAACTAAGCGCACGGCCCATGGCTGACATCGTACGCACTGTGCGAACGAAAACACGCCCACGGTCCGAAACCATACCATACCATACCGCACGGCTTCGTGTTTCAGCCTAACGAATATACCATACCGCGCACGCACCCATCCGGCTGCCATCCTACTCCAGCGATGCTGCTGCTGCTGCCAGAAACAAACCGCCTTTGTGGCAACCCCGCAAGCTCTGATGTGTGACGGCGCATGGCCCTCTTCCAATCGCTACAAGCCCTTTTATACACCAACGCCATGCCTTCCTTCGACAGTCCTGGCATGCACTGGCCACACCCACTGCCGCAGGCCCCTGGGGGACACCCTTGGGTACTTTGGCGCAGCATCCAGCTGCAACGACGCCTCGCTCGAACTCCAAACGGCTGGCTACCCGGGTGCGTGGCTGGGCGATTGGCGGCCTGTACTATTGCTTATGCATCAGTGTTCGCACACGCCACTGGGTTGACTCGGACTGGGATAGCGTTTTGTGATCCTCGGAAGCCTGGGCTGTGGGGCCCTGTTGACAGCCCCTCCGGGCCCGGCGGGTAACTGGTACATAGCACTTGTGGCTTCATTATACGGAACACGATATACGGTATACGGTGTACCCTCTGACGCTTTGTGAGGTACTGAAAGTCTCCGGCAGTTTTTCGGACAGCCCGGTATTATGGTGTGGCGCCAGAGCGTCAGGTGCCCAGGTGGCCAGGGTGGGCAACGCACTAGACTGTCATCCCTTGCCACCTGCCGCTGTGCGTGTGTGCTGGTGTAAGGACACAGCCGACAGTATCGACCCTGCACCGCTCAAGCTGCACCTCGTGCTTGCCAACCAACCTTCATGCCTGCCGTTCCCCATGTCCCACACCACGTCGCCTGGGTGCTGGCCGTCCGCCAATCACGCAACAACAGAGAACAAGGAGGTCCACACTCTGTGGTGGGTACGGGTACGTATGCGGGAGACCTGTGTGCTAGTTGTGGCCTGCTGCCCTTCATGCTGCCCTTGCACCACATACCGGTATATACGGTCAATCAGCTCTCTCCCACATACCGGTATGTGGGAGAGAGCTTATTGACTCATGAGTGACAGTGAGAAGGTGCCGCGGGCAAAGCTGCTTCCAGTCACGACGAGCTCCCCAGCACAGCATTTCTTGTACACGCCTTGCTCACAACGCTGTGCAACGCTGTGCTTGCTCACCGCAATAATGTTTCCCGTGCAGGGCCTCAAGCTGCGCCGTTCGCTTCCCGGGCGTTGCCGGCTCGGCGTGCCGGCCCGGTGCATGGGGTAAGCGCCCAGGGTGCAGCGCCACACGACATTGTAGTACCGTAATCATAATTAATAGTAGTGACCACCGGAGATCCACCCTGGCGTGAAACTGGGGTAAGCGCAGGGCCGAACGGCAAGATGTGTATTAACAGTGAACAGACTTGCAGGAGCTGCTGCACTCCTGCTCGCGGCGAGCTGCTGCGTGTTACAATGCTGCTGTGTCGGACCTAGCACCTGGCACGTGTGCGCGTGCGTGCTGTGTGCGTTATCGTATGCATGCTGTGCGTGTTGTGCGTTAGGCGTCGTGTGGGCTGTCACGCGGTCGAGCATGCTGGCGTGGGCCAATGCACCATGCCCCCTACTCCATACCTCATGCTTTATTTGTAGCACTCAAACCTAGAGCGTGTCAGTGTGGCCTTTGGCTTCCTGAGATCCCCGCCTGCGCTGGACACACACGCCGCCATGCGTGCGCCCGACCCCATGCGCCAGACCCACCTAGCGCACCATATGCCCACTTCGAAAGCGCCCTTACCACCGCTTTCCCTCGCTGGGGCCCCGCCGCCTGCCGCACGACACGCGCCCTCGCGCGCCGCGCCTTGCCGTACCCTGATGTACCCTGCCGTACTCTGCTGTACAGAGCACACGTGCGATGATCTACGCGTGGGGCAGCTGGGCGCAGCCATGTGGGACAAAGACGGGCGGGTGCGGGCGCTGGTGGGCGGGTACGCAGGGGGCTACCCTGTGCTGGCCGCCTCTGCGACGCCCCTGCAGCGCGAGGTAGGCCTTGGGGCATATATAGGTTGGTGCTTTGCACTCTGCGAAGGAGCGTTATGATGCTGTCCTGATTGAGCGGCTGTCTGGATAGCGCCAGGGTGGGGGCTCCGCCGCCCAAGGCCGTACGGTTTCGGTGTGCCAGCCAGGCCCCCCCTTGCTGCGGGCAGTCAGGGACACGTGGTGGGGTTCATTCTGACCGCCGTCTCCACTTTGCGCCTGGCGCCTTGTGCCGTTGCGCCGTTGTGCCGTTGTGCCACCACAGATGATCGTGACCATTGCGGAGGCACGTGCCATGTGGGACGGCACGACCTGGACCCCTGCTGCCGCCGCCACCCCATCCCAGCCTCCGCCGCCGCCGCCGGAGACAGGTAGCTGAGTGTGCACCACCGCCTGACTGCACTTGCCGCGGCCACATTGTCCCAGTAATGGCATACTCCCAGTGTTCGGCGTCATTGTTGGGCATCAAGGAGCTGCATGATTGGCACAAGGCATGCGTGCCTAAGCCGTACGTACGTGCGCCCAAGGAAACCGGCCCGGGTCCCCACCCGAGTCAATGCTCGTGCACGCCCAATAGGGAGCGCCGTCACAACCACGCAATGTTGTATTCAATTCTATCTACAATATTATCTGCGCTGCCCCTCAAACAGCCCCCGTCAGGTTGATAGTGGGCGACCAGTCGCACCCCAGCATGGGCCGGGTGGAGCTGCTCATCGGCGGGGAGTGGGGCACCGTGTGTGATAAGTGGGTGCTGCTGACTGGTGCTAGGTGCTACGTGATGCGTAATGTCTGACGTGTCCACTGCATGCATGGTTCTGGTGCTGCCGTACGCCTTGGCTGGAACTACGGCACTGGTATACCCCACGTGCGTGCGTGGCGGCTCCCATCGACATTTGGACCTGCGGGTGAATTGGTGCACCTGCAGGGTAAATTGGTGCGCATACCGCACCTATCAGCACCATCGTACTTGTGGGCGTGTGCCTCCTTAAATAGACCCATGCGTGCGTGCGTGCGTGCGTGGGTTGGTGCGCGCAGCCCGGGCAGCGACTGGAGCTACTGGGAGGCGGCCCAGGTGGTGTGCCGCCAGCTGGGGTACAAGTACGGCAGGCTTGCCTCGGAGGTACGTGCTGTACAGTGTGCCGTACGGCAGACGTAGCCGTACCTCTGCGCGCATGGACTCATCGTCTCGATGCCACTTTGCTTGTGCACCGTACGGCACGCTTTGCCGTACGTGCTGCAGGATGGCCAGAAGCCGTCCAGGTCCAACCGCATAGCAGGCACCTCGTAAGCCTCCTAAGCCACAAGTGCACACTAACGGCACAATGTCCATTCCCAATACCTGACTACCGTATAGCAGTAAGGCCCATATTTGACGTGGTCCGTGCATTGGACGGTGCGCGCATGCAACAGGGCTACTTCGGTCCGGGCTCTGGCCCCGTCCACCTGGCGGGTGTGTATTGCGATGAGGGGGATGCCGAGGCTGCACCCAGCCTGGAGCAGTGCCGGAGCTTCACAAGGGACACGGCCTCTTGTGGACACGAGTTGGACATGGGCGTGCAGTGCACAGGTAGGGGCGTGGGCAGGGTTGGGGGGACAGCAAAGAGCAGATCTCGAGCGGTGTCAAGAGCAAGGTGCCAGCCCTTACGCTACTGACCCCTGCCATCGGATTGCCTGCTTGCGCAGATGAGCGTGAGGCGGGGGGCCTGCCCCCGCTGGCGCCGCCTCCACCCTTACCCCCGGCGGTGCAGCCAGGCGGTGAGTGTGTGTGCACAGCTGAGTGGACGAACCAGAAAGGCGCTTATTGTCGCGTGCTGTGAAAGTGAACCACCGCACGGATGCACCACGGGACGTGCAAGATGCAAGATGCAAGATGCAAGATGCAAGATGCAAGATGCAAGATGCAAGATGCAGAACAAGGAGTGTGACGTCAGCTGCAGTGCGTTGCCACCATTGCACCAATTGGAGGCAGGCAGCCGCACGCTCGCCATATGGCCGTTCTTGAACCAACAGCTACCGAAAGCATCAGACAACTAACGCCCGCGTGTATGTCCGTCGCTACCGTTCGCCTCGTGCCACGTGTGTCAATCTGTCAAATGCTGTATGTTGCTGTGTCGCTGGGTTCTGCCTGCATTGGTGGTGATCCCCGCAGCCCCGCTCCGTCTGGTGGACCCTAGCGGTGCTACCTCCTCCCCTGCTAACCCACACCACGGCCGGGTGGAGGTGCTGTGGGACGGAGCCTGGGGCACCGTGTGTGATGAGTGAGCTGGGGCGGGCTTGGGGGAGAGGCGGCGGGGGCCAGGGGGCAAGGCATGGGGACAGCACCTCGCGTGGGGCGCCGTGTGGGGCGAGTGGGTTAGCTAGCAGGGCATGGGCTACACGGCACGGTTGGCCCACGGCACGCACCGTGGTTAACAAGGCAGGAGGGCAGCAACGCCGCCTTTCTTGAGAGCATCCCTGCAAGCTGCAACCCTCTTGCCTCAGACGGACGGTTGCACAGGCGGTGTAGGTGCCATGCAGTGCCACGTAGGTGCCACGTGTGCTCACCCTTGCTCGCTCCGCGTCCGCTCCATGCTCATCCCACACGTACCGGTCCTGGACCTGTTCCTTAGGGTCCTTTGTCCATGCCCTTACGTACCTTTACGATTACCCTCACAATCCGTACCCTTCATCTACCGTAGATACCGTACCCGCACGTATCTCACATTGCCGTTCCCCTTTCACACCATGTCCCTGTTCCTTTCCTTAACCCCTTGATTGTCAGCTTCTGGGACGACGCGGATGCCACGGTGGTGTGCCCTCTGGCATTGCTTCATGCTCTCCACCTGGGCCCACACCTCTTCACCTAGAACCTAGCTAATACACATGCCCCACCTTGTCTTGTGCGCACGCAGCTTCTGGGACGACGCGGATGCCACGGTGGTGTGCCGCCAGCTGGGGTACAGCCACGGAACAGCTGTTACGAACGTGAGTACCAGCAGTCGAGCACGTTGCCAGCTGCTACACGCGCATTGGGGCATAAAGGGACACAGCTCTAGATTCCGCATGCAGACCGCTTCATCTGCATTAGTCTGCATTCTGTAGCAGGTTAACTTTTTTGATACATTATATTGGCCAGTCTAAACGAAAGCCGAACTGCCGAAGGTCATACAGTATATGTAGAAGCTGTCAAAAACCTGGGACGCAGCTCTAGGTCCCGGCGTCCCGCATGCACACCGGAACCGTGGCTGGCGTAAACGTCGTGTCTTCGAGCAATTCGGCCCTGGGTCCAGCCGATCGGCCAATGCGCATTCCCAACTCGCCCACTCACCTTTACCGTACATTCAAGTCCTCACCCCTGCTGCCTCCTCCCTGGGCGCACTTCGGCCCCCATCCTCCACTCCCAGCCCCCTCCACCCCTACCTCCCCCCCCCTAGGCACGCGTTGGTCCCGGCTCTGGGCCCATTCCTAAATCGCCCATTCATCTTCACAAACAAGTCTTCACCCCGCAGGCGCACTTCGGCCCCCATCCTCCGTTCCCTGCCTCCACTCCCCGCCTTCATCCCTGCTGCCTCCTCCCTAGGCACGCTTTGGTCCCGGCTCTGGGCTTATCCTGATGGGCACCGTGGGCTGCAGCGGCACCGAGGACCAGCTGCTGGACTGCCCCTTCCAGCCCTTCCCCGGGGACTGCGACCACCTCGAAGACGCGGGGGTGGTGTGTTACGGTAAGTCTCCTGCCGTACTCTTCAGCTACCTGCCGTACCGTACATCAGCGGTCCTGCCACACCGCGGCAACGTAAGCGGCAACTGCCCCTAACAAGCAACTGAAAGGCTGTGTGCCTGACGCCTTGCCTGGTGCTGTGCCGCTGTGTGCACCACTCTGCGTGTGCAGGCAACGGAGCGCCGGACGCGCCCCCGCCCCAGCCGCCAACCCGGCCGGGGCTGCCTCTGCCGCCGCCACAGAGTCCAGCGGCCCCGTACCCCCCGACCGCCCCGAGCTTCCCGTACGCTGGAGGTAAGTGGTGCCATGCATTCGCAGTCATTATTCGTGTTGCGACACCCTACGCGACGCAACTGCACGGATCTGAGAGGGAGATAGTCAGGTGGTCGACAGGCCGGAGGGTCAGTGATGATGTGGATCAGTTGTAGGCGTTCTGTCTCCGCCTACCGATAGACGCCTCTTGTGCCTAGCCATGAACGTCGTCAATGGGCACGCACGGGCCCCACAAAACGTGACATGTGTCACGTGCCACGTGTCGTACGCTGCTGCCCGCAGGCGGCGGGGCTCCCCTGCGCCTGCTGGACTACACGGGGGAGGTGGCCACGCACCGCGGCCTCGTGGAGCTGCTGTGGAGGGGCACGTGGCACTCCGTGTGTGGAGAGTGGGTGCCGTACACAGCTGCCTGCGCATGACTAAACATGGCACGCCATGTACGGAGCAATGCACGTGCGACAGGCTGCCGTACCTTGGCCCCATCAGCACATGCACCCGGGGCCTTCACACGCAGGTACTCGCCCGCTCGCCTGCCGTCATGTATGTAGCTGTCCTGTACGGCACCGGCACGCAGGGTCACGCATGGGGTGTGCTCCAGCGCCGTACGCCGTACGGTACGTGCCCGGCTGCCTCACCTGCCCTTGGTAGGTGTACGGTGTACTGCCCGTTGACCCCTTACATGATGTGCCCTTAATGGTTTCATCCATCCGTGCAGGGGCTGGGGCGCTGCAGACGCGGCTGTGGTGTGCCGCCAGCTGGGATACATGGCCTTGCTTCATGCACTACACCCCTCCACCTAGCTAAGACACATGCCTCACCTTCCCCTGTGCACACGCAGTGTCTGGGACGGCGCTGATGCCACGGTGGTGTGCCGCCAGCTGGGCTTTGAAGTGGGCACCGCCTGGGTCACGGTGAGCACAAGCAGATAGCAAGAGTGCGCACAAGCAAGGAATCACGGTCCTACAGTGTACCAGTAGTGCAGATTCAAATTGGGCTTTGAAGGGGGTACCGTCTGGGTCATGGTGAGCGAGCGCGCACAAGCAAACGGAAGGAATCTTATCCTACAGTGTCATGCAAGTCCAAATAGTGGGTGTATGCTGCGTAGCTTTCGCTTGCATGCCGACCTTTCGCCGCGCTTTGTGGGGCCTCTCATGCCTCAGTGCGGCCCCGGTTGTTGTTTGATTAGCAAGCCTCCGCAAGTGGCTCTCACACAGCGAGGGCACTCCCTTGGGCTCTTCTCCCATGTGGGCATCGCTGCCACCGCCGTTCGTACACCTGCCGTACCAACAATCATATGCGCCCCCTAACATGTATGCAGCTTTATGTCATCTCTGGCACTATGCACCGCTGCTTAACCCCATCCTCATCAGCGCCGTCCAACTGCACAAGCACCAGCAGCCACCCAAAACTTCGTGCGGTGACGTACTACATGTGTACCACCCCCGCCGCATGCGCCATTGCTCGCACAGCTGCCGTACCAACAACCATATACCGTACATCCTGTAAGATGTATGCAGCTCTTCATAGTATCAGCTGTTCTTTGATCGTGTGCAAACTGCTGCTTTTGCCGTACAGTTGCCGTACCAGGCCCAAGGCCCCATCCTCATCAGCGCCGTCAACTGCAGCGGCACCGAAGCCAACCTTCTGGACTGCAGCTACACGACAGCGAGCCAGGCCTGGTGCCGTGAGGGCGTGGGGGCTGGGGTCACGTGTTACGGTGGGTTGTGTGTTACGGCGGGTTGTGTATCATGTGTGTTACGGCGGGTTGCATGTCACGTGTGACGGCGGGCACTGTGTGCTCAGTCCACCTCTTGTATCCTCCAAACCGCCGTGGAAAGCACTTCTGATAGCTTTAGAACGCCTTTGTGTACCGACCACAGCCTCTTGCACCCTGTCAGGTTCCACGTGCCTGCCTGCTTTTCGAGCACCCCGCGGCCACCCGTCCAACGTAACCTGTGTCTTAGCCCCTCCCTTCCTAATGCTTTTTCCCTGCTATGTCCTGTCCCGGACTCTCGGCTGCCACCACCGCAGGCGGCAAGGACAGCGCACCAGGTGTGCCGCCACCGCGCCCACCCAGGCCCCCGGCGCCGCCACCCCTGCAGGGTAACGGTGAGTCGCTGACGCTGTGCTGCATGCATGACGGCATTTGATTGCAAACTGCGAATAACGCAGTTAGGATTAATGCAATCACGGAAATTGCAACCACGCACGCACGGATAACGCAGTAACGGATTTACCAATCACGCATTGGGCGCGCGAGCACTACTAGTACGCCCAAACGTGGTGTCATGGAGTACGGTAGTATGCCGCGTGCCATTCCTTGTGACAATTGCTCGTACCGGTACGCATTTTGGTTCCTCTCTCCCTCCAAATGGCTTGCTGCAGGCGCCGGCGGCGGCGCACCCCCGGCGCCCCCGACCCGCAACATCCAGCAAGGAGGTACATGACATGCGGCATGCGTTCGTGCACAGCAGTACAGATTTTTGTTCCAATGTTGCCTGCAAGCTCGCGAGGGCAGCCTTCTGCTTATGGGGGATCGTAACGCGTACCAGAAGTTTCAGAGGCGCACAGTGTGTGCATATGGTTCAGCTCACGTTGCCGTGCTGGACAGCGCTTCATTGCGGCACATTAATGGGCACAGCACAAGACTACAGGTATTATATGCTCTGGTTAGCTATGTAGGCCTTTGGAGGCCAGCAGGACGTTACTGCTTCCTACCCCAACCAATGGGCCCTGCAGACAACGCCACCGTGCGTCTGGTGGACGGCAGCGGTGCCGTCAACCCCTTTGTGGGCCGTGTGGAGCTGCTGTGGAACGGGGCCTGGGGCACCGTGTGCGATGAGTGAGCTGCGGGCGTGTGTGGGTGACCTGTGGGTGCTCGGCCATGCGTTTGGCTTCACTTTTGCCCCCGCTAGCTGCGAATCGTGTGCAGTGACCCTCTGCGGCCAAGTGTGAACCAGGACAGGTCATCACCCTGTGCACATGCAGTGGCTGGGACGCCGAATCCACAGTCGTGTGCCCGTTGGCAATGCTACACACACTTCCCCTTAACCCACACCCCTTCACCTAGCTAATACACGTGCCTCACCTGCCCCTGTGCGCACGCAGTGGCTGGGACGACGCCGACGCCACGGTGGTGTGTCGCCAGCTGGGATACCGAGTGGGCGTGGCGCGCACAGGGGTGGGTTAACACTCTTTTGGGGTGATCGCTCCTGCCCCCTTACATAGTGGGGTACAGAAAGGCGTGGTGGCGCGCACCGGGGCGGGTGCGCAATGTTGCGGTCGGTGGCTCCTGCCCGCGTACACGGTGGGTTAGAGGATGGGGTGGAGAGTGAGGGTACAGAGTGGGCGTGGCGCACCGGGGAGGGGTGGACATCCACGCACGGCGCGGATGTGTTTGAGGAGTAGGGAAGCAGAGGAAAGCGTCATCTGGTGGGGTCAGGGAAGGTCGGGTCAGGGACGGCGCGCAGCGGGGTTGGTGGGTGGGGTTGGTAGATGGGGTTGGTGGGTGGGTTGGTGTGTGTGCGTGAAGCGTGCGGCAGCAGCCGTGTGAGGGGTCAGGCAAGCGTTTATACACTTGCAGGTGAAAAACGAGTGGAGTGCGTGCACAGATAAATGAGGTAAATGGTGGGGGAATTCCCTTCCCCTGGCGCCAATGGAATTGGGGGAATGCGGTCCACCGCCCAATCCATGAATGTGAACCTAAAAGAATGTGCGGGTGCGCAAGCGCATGACCGCTTCATACCTGAAGGCGAACGGAGGCACTGTGCTGCACTCGCCGGTGATTACCCTTGTTACTTGCCTTGCCCCAAGTCGAAGACGTGGTTCCACCAAACCAAAACCGCAGCACCGTGCGCACACACCGTTGCCCACTGCCGGCAGCCCACCCGACGACGCCAAACGCTGAACGCGACACGCGAAGCTGTGGCAGCACTGAAAACGGGCAATTTGAAACTTATCTGCGATGTGCGATTTACCGTACTTGAAATTCGGAACGTCCTCCCTTCCCACAGGGCGCCTTTGGCGGGGGCTCCGGCGCCGTGCTGCTGAGCCTGGTGTTCTGCAGCGGCACGGAGCGACAGCTTACCGACTGCTTCTTCTACCCGCCCTCCTACAGCAGCAGCTGCAGCCACGCGCGTGATGCAGGGGTGGTGTGTTACGACGGTGGGTCAGGGCGGGGTTAGGGGTTAGGGGTGGCAGGCCGTCCACCTGGGCCAGCGGCAGGTGCACATGGAAATGGGGAGCGGGCAGAGGCGCGGGAGAGCCGTGGAAGCGAACTACAACGTACGGGCCGCAGGAGATGCATGTACTCGAAGGTACATTACGACATCACTGTATGCAGGTCCACACTGTCTGCTGCTACTCGCAGCCCCGCTGCCGGCACCTGCCTCCTGCAGCGCTATACGCTGCGTGCCCTTGCCTGCCTTCAGCTAAGCCTACAGGTACCGCCTACAGGTACCGCCCTGTTGAAAGTGCTTGCGTGTCGTGCTCCCTACCTCTCTTGCCGCTGTGCGCAGGTGTCTCGCCGCCGCCGCCGCATCCCTCACCCCCAAGCCCCAGGCCGCACGCGCCCCCTCGTCCGCCCTCTCCGCCCAGCCCACCCACACCACCTGCGCCCCCGGCCCCTCCAGCCCTCATGCGAGGAGGTGCGTGGGTTACTTGGCATTTCGTGTAAAAGTCCAACTGGTGCGGTCACATGGTCCTAGGTTAGCTGGTGGGTTAGCTGGTGGGTTTGCCACCTGGCTGGTGTTATGACACACCAAGCCACGCACCCTCGGGCACTCATCCTCACGTCCATGCCCATGTATTGCGGGGCAGCCCCGATTCGGCTACAATAACAACATTAGTTTGAGGAGTATCTGTTTTACATTTTACATGTTCTGCTGTCACGCACCGTGCTGCGTTGCAGTCCCGATTCGGCTGGTGGACGGCCCCCGGCTCAAGGGCAGCAGGGGGCGCGTGGAGGTGTGGACCGGACCGCCCGGGAGCACTCCCGACAGCACTGGGGGCAACGCCTGGGGGGTCATCTGCGGAACGTGAGTGCGATGCCGTACGTGTGCCCTTACCCATCCTGTACACATTGTCGTACTCAACCTGACTGGCGAGGTGAACCGTCCTCCATCTCCATGTATGTCATGGGCTCCTGCGTACGGCACCTGTAACGGCATGCCGTACTGTGACCCCAGCACGCACCATTGCTATAGGCAGGGTGCACGTCGCCTGGCCCATTCGAACATGTATGTGTGTGCTACATAGCGCACGTTGAGATGTCGGCAGCCATTCAAAGTTGCCTGTATGTAGCCTACCGTATGTACATGGAGCTGGACTTTATCCTGACGCACTGCGCCATGTGCCCCCGCCCGCCGCTCTTGCACATGCACTCCGTGCTGCCTTGCACATGCACGTGCACAGTACATGTCGGTATCCTGACGTACACGTCGTGTTGCTTGCACACACCTTCACTCCGTGCTGCTGGCAGCAGCGAGTGGGGCGACGACGCCGATGCTACGGTGTTATGCCCTTTGGCATTGACGTCATCTTAACCCACACCCCTCCACCTAGCTAATACACATGCGTGCCCTACCCAACCCTGTGCGCACGCAGTGGCTGGGACGACGCCGACGCCACGGTGGTGTGTCGCCAGCTGGGCTACACGTCCGGGAAAGCTACATACGACTACCCTGTGAGTTGAGGTCAAGCATAGAGCTCCCCGAGTACCGTTCTACCGTTCTGGGGTGGCCCCTGTGGAGTTGCCTAAAACCGCTGTTTTTGCAGCAGTGTCGGGTATGCTGTCCTACGATAACTTTTACGGTGTCGCATATATATGTTAAGACTATCTTAAGTACTGGTGGCTCTCGTCATATGGTGTTCTGCCTGGGCATGTCGCGGCCTACGTGTGTGTTATACCAGGATAGAGCAGAGCCAAGCGCTCTCCCTCGGTAAACAATAAACCTGCGCATGTGCGCGGCCATCGAGGCGAGTTCCGATGCCCGCCAGGCCCCCCCCCAATATTACTATTATACTCAGCTGCTTGCTTGCTGCTTGTCAGCCTGTGTACCAACCTTCTTGTTAAACTGCTGCCTGCCCCACTGTCTGCCGTCATGCGTGCCCTGCAGGACTGGTCCCGACCACCGCCGGTCGTTGTGTCAAGCATGCGCTGCGGCGGGTGGGAGCAGGACATATCCGAGTGCCCCATGCAGCGGGGAGGGACGTGCGCAGCCTACTACTTCCACGCTGCAGTGCGCTGCGACGGTACGTAGTGGGATGAGGGATGCGGTGCAGGGATACTGGGCCATGTGTCAAGGCATTTATGTCATGTTTTATTTTTATTTTTTTATGCAGTACGTAGAAGGATGCAGTGCAGGGATACAAGGGCATGCGGTCAAGGCAATAATAGGAGGACCTGGGAGCGATCGCACGGAGTACGGTGCCTGCGCGAGCACCTGGTCAGAGGGGACAGTGCTGGACGGCGGTCCATCCTTTCGTCTGACCCCCCGTGTTTGCAAAAGGGTTGAGTTGAAGGTTGACATGAACGCCCAACACGCTGTGTGTCTAAACCCACAGGCCGTGCGGGCGCCTCCCCGCCCCCGCCCCGCCCCAGCACCAGCACCACCGCCGGCTCGCCCTTGGTTCCAGAAATCGCCCTGGACCAGTCCGCGGCGCTACCACCCAGCCCCCAGGCACCCACTACCGACACCGGCACTGGCACGGACACCGGCGCTGCATATCCCCCACCCCAGCAGCAGGTGCCCAATCCGACTCCGACCCCACCAACATCATCTACTGTTCACCAGGAGCCAACGCCCGCCGGATTCAACACCCCAGACCCACAGCGTTACCCCACCGGACAGGGGCGCACGCCCAATTTGCAGGGTTCGACTCCTCCGGCTGCTGCTGCTCCCACCTACGCAGGCAGCAGCCCGCCACCGCCATCGTACCCTACTGCTTATCCACCGTCGTACTCGTACCCGCCCGCCTACGGTGGCCCTGTGTACGGCTTAGTGCCAACTGCTAACGGTATGACGACCCATGGAGGAGAAGAAGTACGCGTATCGGGCAGTGGTGAGGAAGCAGTTGAAGAGGTGCCCGTAAGCGAAGGAGGACATACGAGGGCCAAAGCGGGCAGCGGAAGGAGGTTGAAGCTGTGAGTCTGCCGTGTGTGTTGAGTTGGGTGTGCGTGCTGTCGTTTTTATGATTTGTGCGTAGTCAAGGAGCGCTGCCTCAGGAGCGTCAACACGCGCGTGTAGGACCAACGCGGTGCATGCTTTATGTACTTACGGTAGTATGAAGAAGATTCAGAGCGTCTGCGTGGTCTGGGGGGCAGCTGTGTTTTGGTGTGCCGCAGGAGCAACCGCCGGTTACCTGCTTGCGCTGCCGTTGTGTTGTGGTGAGGGTGCGACCTCTGCCGCAACCCCAATGCCCTGAGCCGTACCGACAGTGCCTTGAGGCTACCGACGGTGGGGGTATACTCGTAAATAGGATATGGGCATGGGCAGCTAGCGTGTTTTGTTGTAGGGCATGGGGCGTGCCATGGCACGTGGCAAGGCACGTGGCAGCGGGTTTGCGGCAACGTGTACCCCCTACGTTGAGGGCCGGTTGCGGTCCGGGCTCACGCACGCGCGCGCATATCATGGAAATGTTAAGCGGTACACTATACGGGGCGGGGCGTGATTTCGTCATCGTGAGCTGCTCTTGGCTTCTGGCTAGTTCGGCACACGGTACCGTACACGTGCACTGCTGCTGCCTGTGGCAGCGTGGAGCGTCAAGCAACTGCATCTACCTGCTCGCTCGTGCGCGCTTGCTATGACCATAATTTCTGTTTGCACCCTCTGATAACATCACTCGTTACTGCTGAAGATTTTTTTTAGGGTTTGCCGTATCATGTTATTATGCTACAGCCAGGGGTTCCCTGCTGCCACGGCCGCAAAGCCAACCAATGGGGGCAGTTGGCTTTGGCCGATCGGTTGGTCTGGGCCCCGAAAGCCTGCAGTCTGTGCATTTTGCATCTCGCAGGATGATGGTCGCGCCTGCTGCAAGTTGCTCATAGTTCCTTCTTTGTTCGGGTTCCGGTGCGGGAGTGAGGTGCCCACGCAGGCCCACGCCATCCTGAACGCAACAACAGTTGTAAATTCTTGCAAGTTGCAACCAGTGCGGTAATTCGCCTCATACGTTGTGTGCTGCTACTGTTGTTACTGTTCAGCTCGGTGGAGGGAGCCACTACCCAACCTTACCCAACTAGCCAATACCGGGGCAGTAAGGCAGCTGGCTGGGACGGCATACACAGCTGCACGTGCACGTTGCCTTGACACAGGTAACCCGCCTCCTGCGCCTCCTCCCACTCCGCACCCTCCCACCCTTCGGAGTCGCCACCCCCGTCCTCCCCAGCCACCACCCCTGCTGCATCCCAGCCTCCGGCTAGCCCTGCGCCACCGCCCTGCAACCGCAGTGGCGCCGGGTGCTCTGAGTCCCAGAAGCCCTCCTTGCTTATTACCGTAGTACCGCCCTGACGCCTCCACCGTGACGCCAGGAGCCGTCTCCATGGATGGTGGTGGGGCGTCTTACTTGGGCGGCACGGGCAGCAGGCTCAGCCGTACGGCCAGCCTGCAAAGGGTATCAAACCGCAGTAATAATCCTTTGGTTTCCTGCATGCCGGTAATTGGGCCACGGCCAACGGCACGCGCTGCACACGCATGGCGCCCTGCAGCTGCAGGCTGCTAACAAATCCATACTTGCCCCGCGAGCTGCTTCCACGGCCGCCGCGCCTTACCTCACACTGCCTCACATCACCACGATCCGCACACCTTCGCCTCTGCCTCTCCTCCTGCATTTCCTCCGCTACTGCTTTGTACTTTTGACCTGCGCGTGTGCTGCATCACATGAAGCGCGGGTACATGTTCCACCTGTATGCGTGCATTATCGAAAGCTGACCCGTAGCCACTTGCTTGCGTCTAATTAAACTCTTGACTGGACACGTGTCTATCTCAATAATTGCGCATGTCAGGTACTTGCGTACATTGGCGTACATATCGGTACATGTGTGGCAGGAGGCTTGTGCGGTAGTGCTCGGATGACCAATGCGCTTTGTTCTACGTGGTGGCTCAGAGAGGGGGCGGATAGGCACTGTGTGCGTGCCACGCGCACAGATAGAGATGGCACCTGGCAGCGTTTTGGTTGCGGGTTGCGGGTTGCGGGTTGCGGGGCACGTGTGCGGCTCAGTCATGGGGCAGTTGGGGCACAAGAAGCCGAGACGTGGTCTTGATGTAGTTGTTGGTTGCACGGTGCGTGTGGCACAACCTGCAAGCTTCACAACCTGATGGAATTGATGCCCGCTTTGCAAGCCTTAGCTTCGTCACACACCGCTGTACGAGGGTTGTGGGTTTGTTTGGGGGGTGGATGGGGCTCAGGCAGGCAGGAATGAGCAAAGATAGTCCACGGCTGCAGACCGCAATGCGTGACCCAAAACCACCACGGATACGGTGGTCATACATCTAGCACACGTGTGTACGCACGTGCCAAAGCACCTGTGCTGGTAGAGGAGGGCACCCGGGCGCACGCATCAGCACGCATGCCACTGCGCCTGGCCACTCGTGGCCAGTGGCCGCCCCCTGCCACCCCTTGTGGCGTTGTGGGCCAAGCCCAAGGTGGCCTAAGCCACCCACACATCAGTCATCAGCGCCTCCGCAGTTCGGTCCTGTTCGGTCACTGCGTTAAGGGAAACGCTCATCCTTCCGTGACGGCGGTGCAGACGTGGGATAGACGTTGCAATGCTTGGCATTTCGTGTAAAAGTCCAACTGGTGCGGTCACATGGTCCTAGGTTGGACTGGTGGGTTAGCTGGTGGGTTTGCCACCTGGCTGGTGTTATGACACACCAAGCCACGCACCCTCGGGCACTCATCCTCACGTCCATGCCCATGTATTGCGGGGCAGTCCCGATTCGGCTACAATAACAACATTAGTTTGAGGAGTATCTGGTTTACATTTTACATGTTATGCTGTCACGCACCGTGCTGCATCACGTTGCAATGCTGCCAATCAGGTGCTCAGTGTACTGAACACCAGCATCCTGCGTTGCTGCGACCCACTGCGCTCGGTCACCACGCGGCATGCACCTTGACCTTGCCTTGACCTGGCGCAGCATGCGCCCTTTTGGGCATCCTTTTCTTTACCTGCTGCTCAAGACCAATGCGTCCCAAAAAGCAGAAGATGAACGTTTACATCTACATGCGTGCAGTTACTATTACCATGCATACCAGAAACGGCTCAGCCTAGTAGTGCTGCCTCGCGCGACAAGCATCCGGCAAATGGCTGCCGGCCTCTTTGATATCGCGCCGCAGCTGTGGCCATATCTTGACGAGTATGACCGCATAGCGTTTAGGTCCATATCGCGGGATGGGCGTCACACGCATGACTGCCTGCTGGAGCACCTCTGCATCCATGACTTATGGGGCCGCCAAGTCGACGCATCGCCGGCCGAAATGGCGTCTGGCATCCGAGGCATGCTGCGTCGTGGCTGCCGCCCACGCGCTCTCGTGCTGCGGTTTCAAGGCCCAGCAAGGGAGCAGGAGCACTTGGCCCGAGGGTAGGTGCCTTCAGCTGTTAGCCAGTGAAGCGAGTCAGCTTGCGGGAAAAGGGCGCTGCCACAGGGTGCGCTTTCTGGGCACACCCGACCGGCACCCAGTCTTAACGTGTGCATGATAATTGTGATTGATAGCCGGTGGTGAGGCTGCTGCTTTTAGTCCCTTCACAACCACCAGAGACCCGAGGGTCAATGCCGATTCACGGTGAGACGTCCAGGCAGTGTTTACTGCTCCGGAGCACTGTATGTGCACTTACTACAACTCCCCAGTCCCACCACATGTGGGAGGGCATGAGCTGTTGCCATCCTCTTTACCGCTAGCCCTGCGTGCCATGCCCACGTGCCATGCCCATGCCTGTACCGCATCACTGCTTGGCATCCCGCGCAGGCTTGCCGTACTATCTGCCCTGGCAGACCCCAACACAACAAGCAGCAGCCGCGAAGCTGCTGGTGGGGCAGCGGGGTCATCATCCACCGCTGCCACAGCGCTGGCGGCCGCAGCTCCCCTTCCAGCGCACAATGACTCGGTGCGTGACGGAGGTAGCAGAGCGATCGGCTGATCTACGGGTCCACCGGCCATCACCGAGCTACGACTCGAGGGCGTGCCGCTTTCAGGGCCAACCATCCGCGCAGTCCGAGCCGCGATGCCCCACCTCCGCTCCCTCAAGCTCTATAATTACCCGATGGGCTACTCACCTGATGACGGTCCGGCTGCGGCTCATACTCATATCCAACAAGATGGGGATGCCGATCGCGCAGCCGCTGGTGGTGGCAGTCGGCAGTCCGTGCAGGGCAGGGAGGGCAAAGGCAGGGGCGGGGGCGGCGGAGTGGCGGTGGCCGTACACGCCCTGCGCTCCAGCCTGTGCAGCCTCAGGCTACACGACTGCATCAGCATCCACGGGTGCACCTGCGGAGCACAAGCTGCTGATGTCAGTGTAGGGCCGGAGGCAGCAGGAGGCCCCTCGGGTAGGGAGTCAGCGGCGGGCTGCTACGGCTGCCGCTGTGGGGAGCTGGTGGACGCCCTGCGAAGCTGCGGGCAGCTGCAGCACCTGGGACTGCGCTTCACCACAGCAACAAGCCCGACCCCAGCGTCTCAGCCTTCGCACGAAGCCACCCGTGCCACGGAGGGCAGCCATAACAGCCGTACCAGCAGCGCCGGGGGACGCGCAACACCCGGACCGCAGCCCGCCTTCCTGCCCCTCCTGCTGTCCCAGCTAACCCACCTGCGCTCCCTGAAGCTGCAAGCGCAGTCGCAGCTGCCCCCCGACCTGGCCCTGTCATCGGGCCTGGGAGACTCCCTTGCACACCTCCCCGCCTGGTGCTGGGCGCCCGGCTGGGCCTCACCTCCCTCGCGCCCCTGCTGCTCCAACCGTCAACCGCCACGGCCCTGTCGTACCTGCGTGACCTGGACGCCCCCGGCTGCAGTGTGAACAGCGTGGGCGAGGTCCGGGCGCTGGCTGGCCTGTCGCACCTTACCCTGCTGTCGGTCGGGGGCTTTGCGCACTGCCTAGCGGCGACCTGCCACTCGGAAGGGGCCACTGCAGCCGTAATACCACCAGGAGCAGCAGCGGGCGGCGAACGCGAGGAAGCTGCAGCAACTGGTGGTGGAGTGCGCAGCGGTGCAGCGGCCGTGGAGGTGGCGGCTGCGATCTCGCGCTTGTCCCTTGCAGACACCCCGGATGCGGTGGCGGGGGGTGTCCAGCACGGCACAGGCCAGCCGCTAATAACGATGCAGCAACAGCAGCAGCTGCTGCCGCTGCTGCCGCTACCTCCCGCCCTGTGCGAGCTGAGCGTCGCCTCCCCCCTGGCCCCCGAGCTGATTCTGCTGCTGCTCATGCGCCGGCCCCGCTGCCTGGCCACCCTCCGCACCACCGGATTTGAGCTGGGGCCGCAACACGTGGCAGGGGTCCTGCCCCTGACGGCGTGCCTGGGCCTCGAGAGCCGCCTGGGGGAGACCGAGGGCCGAGTGTTCCCTGGGGTTGCCCTAGCCGTCGCTTCCAGCTGCGATGGAGGCGCTGGCAGCTGCCGTGCGGGTGCTGTGTGGCCGGGACCGGCCGCGGCCACGTGGCTTAACCGCAAGCAGTTGCAGCAGCACAGGCGGTGCGCAGGAAGAGTGGGGCGGGCGGGGTGTGGGAGGTGGGGGCGGGGGCGGGGGCGGGGTGCTGTTCGCGTACCGGGACCTAGGCATAGAGCTGCACGTGGGTTACCAGGGACCGCCCAACGCTGTGGGGGCAAGGGAGTACTTGGCGGGGTGCGAGGTGGACTGCTGGGGACAGGCTGTGGGGGCGGGGGCGCTGGGCGAGGGCGAGGGCGAAGGCGAGTATGGTGGCGGTGGCGGAGGCGGGGGCAGGGGTGGTGGCGGGGGCGGGGGCGGGGGCGGTGCAGGTGGCGGTGATGGGGACGGCGGCGGGGGTGCGTCCGCCATGGGTCATGGCAGGTGGCTGGTGGAGCTGCGGGCGCTGCGGCTGCAGGGGCTACAACTGGAGGGGCTTGTGCTGCAGGAGGCGGACGTGAGGTGCATTTCGGAGGGCCTGGAGAACCTGGAGGTGGGTGTGGCGGGTGTGGAGACTTGGGGAGGGAGCGTGGTACCGGAAGGACTGCCTTGAGAGGACGGAAGGGCGAGAGCCTTGACGTGGGGACGTGGGGGGGGGTGGCCTTGTGGACTGGGAAGCTGAGGTGATTACCTTGACATGGTGTGGGGTGGCAAGGGGGTAACCGCTCAGCGGCAATGTGAGGGCAGCGGTGGGAAGGGGCCGTGGGCAGGAGTACCCGATGCCTGCGGCCACATGACTGGGGACTCCAAGCGAGGGTGGCAATGTGCTTGGTAGAGCACTGTTTATCGTGCAGGAGCTTGTGGGATAGCGCATGGGGTGCTGCTGGGTTGTCGTGGCTGGTACGCGCGCCTGTAACGCGGTGTGTCGCGGGACAGCTTCCAAAAATTTATGACCGTGCAGGTGGGGCCGTGGGGAGGCGGGGAAACTGGGGTGGCGGCAGGTGGAGTGGGCAAGGACACGGAGTGGGCAAGGACACGAAGTGGCAGCTGGCGGGCTGGGGTGGGCGTGGGCGCGGGCGTGGGTGGGGCAGTGTGGACGGGTTGGCGGACGGCCGGGTGGTTGAGAACAAGACTTGAGTATAAGGGAGGGGTGCACGTAGCATGCGAGGAGAACCGTGCAATGGGGGGTGGGGCGGGGTGCGGTGTGGTGCCCAATGGTGTATAAGACGCATTTGGGTCGTGGGCAGGGGGGGGCGGGTACGGATATGGAACTGGTTGCGCTGGGTTAGGCATGGCGGGGCGCTGGGTTGGGTTGAGCAATGAGAATATTTGAGTGGGATGGGGAAGCATGCAGAAGGGGGAGCACAGGACAAGGGTGAGTAGCGGCAGATGAAGCGCAATCGCCGTCATTGTGGCATGGGCCTGCACTCCGTGAACTCCTGCCCCTTCGGAAAAGGCCATTATAGAGATCACATAGCTACTCTGCAGGCGCCATGCACGCGTTACAAGCTGATCCACTTGTCCCTGCCTGTACGACATCGGTGGAAGTATAGTTGAATGCCATGTTGTACGCCGTGTGCTGCAGAACCTGTCCGAGGGCTGCAGGCGCTGGGCCCCAGCGTGGCCAAGATGGCGGAAGTGGAGGGACTTCAAGGCGCACCGTCGCGTGATTGCTCTGCGCCTCGGCATGCATACAGTGAGCAGGCAGGACTTCGCAGAGCAAGTGTCATAAGGGGTTGAGGCATGTGCTGTTCGGCTGGCTGCCTGCAACACATGTTGCTGATACGGCGCTGTCGTACGCGGCGTGTGGAGATGTCACGTGCAGTGAAGGGGACAAGGGCACTCAGGCACATCCCTCAGCCATTCGTGGGTGTGTAAGCTTTATGGTTGAGCCAGATGGGGTGAGCGGCTTTTGGCATGGTGCTGTGATTATGGCCCTCCACGGGGGATTTCTGGGCCCTACAATGATTGCGTGCTTGAGTCCATGTAATCTGGTACTGTTTGGGCATGAGCGCCGTGTTGCGTTTCGACTTAACCGGAGGCCCAGGGGCAGTGTTGGCGTACTTAGCACGAGGCACGTGGCTTCACGCACACAGCAGTATCGGTGGCCATGGCCGCCACCAGTGACGAAGTAAGATGCAATGAGTGCTGATGATTGGCGGTGGGCCTGAACAGGCAAAGATAAACGTTTGCGACACGTCCAGGGCGCCGGCTGAAAAAATGGCCCACGGGTCGGTCGATAGGCGACTGTTGCCGACGTGGCCACGCACGCAGACCAGCCGGCCAGCAAATTCTATAATATGTAGTAACTAAAAAAATGTCTTTACCTGTAGTAAAGGCCTTCAGGACATCCCCCGCTCTAGTGCTCTGCCAGCAATGTACGTCTGCTTGCGAAACCATCATCCCTGGCTGCGTACTAAAGCCGACAGCCTCCTAGCCAGGTCCTCTTTTCTGGGTGTTCATCACCCCAAGTGGCAATCATCGCAACGCCTGACCTGCTGCGTTCCCGCCAATATGGCAGGTTAGCTACTTGTTGCGTTCTCGTCGAGTTAGATGCCAGCAGCCAGCAGAGAAAAAAATGCATACTGCAGCGTTTCCCTTTGTTCCACAGACGACGCAACACCGGCAGGCGCTGCCGCCCCTGCTGTTCAAGCGCTTGAGCTGGAGGAGCAACCCTCCGAGACGAGCACACGACGTCTGTCGTGGGCCTTCATCTGGGCGTTGCTACGCGGTAAGCGGTAAGCGGCCGCTGCTCGCAGGAGGTCATATATAGTTGCTCGAGACACTCGTTCTCGCTTACTTGAGACGCCATTGTCGCTTGAGACCCTCGTTGAAATCATAGCCATTCAATATGATTTCAACGAGGGTCTCAAGTAAGCGAGAACGAGTGTCTCGAGCAACTATGACCTCCTGCGAGCAGCGGCCGCTTACCGCTTACCGCTTACCGCGTAGCAAGGCCCAGATCAAGGCCCACGACATACGTCGTGTGCTCGTCTGGGAGGGTTGCGCCTCCAGCTCAAGCGCTTGAGCAGGAGGGGCGGCAGCGCCTGCCGGTGTTGCGTCGTCTGTGGAACAAAGGAAAACGCTGCAGTATACATCTTTTTCTCTGCTGGCTGGCATCTAACTCGACGAGAACGCAACAAGTAGCTAACCTGCCATATTGGCGGGAACGCAGCAGGTCAGGCGTTGCGATGATTGCCACTTGGGGTGATGAACACCCAGAAAAGAGGACCTGGCTAGGAGGCTGTCGGCTTTAGTACGCAGCCAGGGATGATCCTCCCTCGCCCTGCGTATGATCACTGCATTCCGGAACCTTTGCACTTGAGGCTGAACGGCAAGCCAAGTAATAAGGCCTTTCCCTAAGCCACTTGCGTACTTCGACCTGTGCACAGGACGTGTTCCGTGGGGGCCACACGCGGACACACGTATCTGCGGCATTACTACTGGGCGGTTTGACAGTTCTGTTGACACTTGCTATCTTCTTCAGGGCGCCTTCGGCGGGGGCAAAGGCGAGCTGCTGCTCACCCTCGTGTTCTGCAACGGCACGGAGCAGCAGCTGACGCACTGCTTCTTCTACCCGCCTTCCTACAGCAGAAGCTGCAGCCACGCTCGTGATGCAGGGGTGGTGTGTTACGACGGTGGGTCAGGACTGGGTTGGGTGCACCTGAGGGTGTGGGTTAGGGTGTGGGTTATAGGGGTGGCAGGCCGTGCACCTGGGCCAGCGCGCGGCAGGCGCGCCTGAAGATGGGGAGCGGCCAGAGAGGCGGGAGAGCCGTGGAAGTGGAACGACAGGGGGCCGCAGGAGATGTACCTGCACGCACATCACGACAGCACTTGCTTGACGCTGTCTGCTGCTACTCGATCATCCGCTGCCAGTGCCTGCCTCCTGCAACAAGCTACGCAGCTACGTGCCCTTGCCTGCCTTCAGCTAAGCCTACCACATTGCCTCGTTAAAATGCTTATTACGTGTTGGGTTCCCTACTTCTCTTCCCGCTGCGCGTAGGTGTCTCGCCTCCGCCGCTGCACCCTTCACCCCCCAGCCCCCAGCCCCATGCGCCCCCTCGTCCGCCCCCGCCGCCCCCGCGCCCCTCGCCTCCCTCCCAGCCCCACACCCCACCCACACCACCTGCGCCCCCAGCCCCTCCAGCCCTCATGTGAGGAGGTGCGTGGGTTACTGGGCACTTCGTGTGAAAGTCCAGGTGGTGCGGCCACATGATCCTGGGTTAGCTGGTGGGTTGGCTGGTGGTTAGCTGGTGGTTGACTGGTGGGTTAGCCACCTAGCTGGTGTTATGGCACCTCAAGCCACTCATTCGTGGGCACTTATCCTGACGTCCTGGCCCCTGCGTTGCGGCGCAGTCCTGACTCTGCTATGAGGAAAATATTATGCAGTCCCGATTCGGCTATAATTTATAAAATATATGAAGATATGAAGATATACGTAAACATGTTCTGCTGTCACCGTGCTGCGTTGCAGTCCCGATCCGGCTGGTGGACGGCCCCCGGCTCAAGGGTAGCAGGGGGCGTGTGGAGGTGTGGACCGGACCGCCCGGGAGTACACCCGGCAGCACTGGGGGCAACGCCTGGGGGGTCATCTGCGGAACGTGAGTGCACTACCGCAAGTACGAACGTACGCATTGTCGTACGGTGGCTAATAATCAGCGGATGTACCCTTCTTCATCTGCATGCATGTGATGCGTGCCTGTGTACGGCACCTGTAACGGCATAGCTATGGCCCCAGCACCCACAACGGCACAAGCAGTGACACCACGGTCGTGTGCCCTTTTGGCACTGGCTTCGCCTTAACCAACACCTCTCCACCTAGCTAATACACATGCCCCACCTACCCCTGTGCGCACGCAGTGAGTGGGACGATGCCGACGCAACGGTGGTGTGCCGCCAGCTGGGTTACGCTTCCGGAAAAGCTACGTACACCTACCCTGTGAGTGTTGCATAATTTGAACAATTCATAAATGGGGCATTACGGGCATATAGAGTTGCAGCAATAATGAGTATGCTGCTCCACCAGAACTTTTATGGCGTCGCAGTAATTTATGCACCCAAAGGACTGGTAGCCCTAGTCCTATGGTGTTATGCCTAGTCGTGCCGCAGCCTCCGTGCTTGTCATACTTCGCGGCTGCTTGCTTGCTTGCTTGCTCCTTGTCACCCCGTGTGCAAACCTCCTTGTTTAAGCGCTGCTTGCCACCCCGTGTGCCATGCGTGCATTGCAGGACTGGTCCCGGCCGCTGCCGGTCGTTGTGACCCGCATGCAGTGCGGCGGGTGGGAGCAGGACATATCCGAGTGCCCCATGCAGCGGGGAGGGACGTGCACAGCCTACGCCCACGCTGCAGTGCGCTGCGAAGGTACGTACCGGTATCGTAATGCAGTGCAGGAATGTCAAAACATGTATCAAGGTGGTTGTAGGAGGGCCCGAACGCAATATGGTGGCATGCCCTGTTATGGTGCGTGCATCAGAACAAGGCCAGAGGGCCCGGACGTCCTGTCCCCGCTGTCAGCTGTTTGATTTACCCCAGTGTTTGCAGGAGAAGAATTCTATGTTGAGTTGAAAACCCAACACCCCGCGCGTATGTCTTGACCCACAGGTCGGGTGGGTCAGGCGCCGTCCAGCCCCCGCACCAGCACCACCACCGGCTCGCCCTGGGTGCCAGAAACCGTGCTGGAGCAGTCCGCAGCTCTGCCACCCAGCCCCGGGGCACCCACCACCGTCCCCGGCACTGGCACGGACACCGGCGCTTCAATCCCTCCAGCCCAGTAGCAGGCGCCCACTCCGACAATCGGTGATGAGCCAACGCCCAAGGGACCCAACGCCCCTAACCCACAGCTGTACCCCACCGGACAGGCGGCGGGCCCACCCCAGTCATCAGGCGCACCTCCTCCAGCTGCTGCTCCCACCTACGCAAGCAGTAGCCCGCCACCGCCGTCGTACTCTACTGCTTACCCACCGTCGTACTCGTACCCGCCCGCCTACGGTGGCCCTGTGTACGGCTCGGTGCCAACCGCTAACGGTATGACGACCCATGGAGGAGAAGAAGTACGCGTATCGGGCAGTGGTGAGGAAGCAGTTGAAGAGGTGCCCGTAAGCGAAGGAGGACATACGAGGGCCAAAGCGGGCAGCGGAAGGAGGTTGAAGCTGTGAGTCTGCCGTGTGTGTTGAGTTGGGTGTGCGTGCTGCGTTTTTATGATACGTGTGTAGTCAAGAAGCGCTCAGGAGCGTCAACACATGAGTATAGGACCAACGCATGGCGCATGCTTTGTGTGCTTGGTATGAAGGAGAGTCAGCGCGTCTGCGTGGTCTGGGGGCCAGCTGCGTTTCGGCGTGCCGTAGGGGCCACCACAGGTTGCCTGCTTGCGCTACCGTAGTAGTGTTGTGGTGAGGGTGCGACCTCTGACGCAACCCCAATGCCCTGAGCCGTACCGACAGTGCCTTGAGGCTACCTACGGTGGGGGTATACTCGTATATAGGATATGTACATGGGCAGCTAGCGTGTGTTGTTGTGGGGCATGGGGCGTGTCATGGCACGTGGCAAGAAGCGTGCGGCCAACGTGTATCCCCAATGTGGAGGGCCAATGGCGGTCCAGGCCCGCCCATATATGCGCGCGCGTATTGCGAAGATGTTAGACAATGCACTGTACAGGGTGGGGATGTTTGCTTACATCGTGTTTTCATCGAGGGTCGCCCTTGGCTTTCTGGCTGGTTCGGCATTCGGCACTTGTGCACTGCCGCTGCCCGTGCCGTGTGGAGCATCAAGCAACTGCATCTATCTGCTCGTGCACGCTTGCTACGAGCGTGATTTCTTTTTGCATCCTCTGATAACATCACTCGTTACTTCCGAAGATCTGTTTTGAGGGTTTGCTGTGTCATGTCATGCTACAGCCAGGGGTTACCTGCCACGGCCGCAAAGCAACCAAGCAATTGGGGCAATTGGCTTTGGCCAATCGGTTGGTCTGGGCCCCGAAGGCCTGCAGTCTGTGCATTTTGCATCTAGCAGGATGGTGGCCGCGCCTGGTCGCGCCTGCTACAAACTGCTAATGCCGTAGTTCATTCTTTGTTCGGGCTCCGGTGTGGGAGTGAGGTGCCCACGCCATCCTGAACGCAACAGTTGTAAATTCTCGCTGCCACTAATTCGCATCACACGCTGTGTGCTGCTACTGTTGCTACGGCTCCGCTCTGCTCCGCTCGGTGGCGGGGGCAACTACTCGACCTTACCCAACTGACCAATATACCGGAGCAGTAAGGCAGCTGGCCGGGACGGCATACACAGCTGCACGTGCACGTGGCCTTGCCACAGGTAACCCGCCTCCTGCGCCTCCTCCCAGGTCCCAGCAGGGGCAGCAGCTCCCACGCCGCACCCTCCCACCCGTTCCGAGTCGCCACCCCCGTCCTCCCCAGCCACCACTCCTGCTGCATCCCAGCCTCCGCCCAGCCCTGCGTGCCAGCCACGCAACGGCAGCGGTGCAGGGTATGCTGACCACCCGGAGTCCTCCTGGGTGTTGTCGTGACGCCGCCGCCACCAGGCGCCTCCGCCGACGCCTCTGCCGTCTGCCACCCCCGGGTGGTGGTGGAGTTTGTTTGGGCGGCACGGGCGGCAGACCCAGCCGTACGGCCAGCCTGCACATGACATCAATACTGCTTTCCATTCATGGCGGCAATGGGGCCAAGGGGAACGGCTGCGAATCCGTACTTGCCCCGCGAGCTGCTTACACGGCCACCCCTTCCCCCATATCACTTTAGTCCGCACTCCTACGCTACCTCCGCGGGCTCCGCCCATCCCTTGCCTACCTCCTGCACTTCCTCCACACCCTCCTCCCGGCCCCCACCACCCTGTGATCAATCATCCCGCCCTGGTCCCTGCGCCGGTCCCTGCCCGTCGTCGCTGGACGGAGCAGGTGAAGGTGTCGCTATCACTCCACTGCAGCCACGTGCGCAACAAGAACACCAGGTGGAACAGGCTGCCCGGCAGCTGCTTGCCCACGTGTGTCACAGGGCCTGCAGTCGTACTGCTCCCCCCCTGCTGACACGTGCCCGTGCCCATGCCCATGCACGGTTGCGCGGGATTTGTCCTGGCTGGCAAAGCGCAGCTAGAAATATCCAAGTCGGCATGGTCAGTTGTAGTCTCCGCCCGTGCGTGGTGCTTGGCTGCTTGCTGATTCGGGTAACCTTTCCACGTTGCCCGCACTGCCCGGCCTAGGGGATCGACACGTCACTCACCCCTGGAATGTGCCTGGAATTGCAACGCACGACAACGGGGTGCGCACATGCGGCTGGTACTGACGGCTAAGAGAGCAGACTAAAGGTAACCGTGGCGTGGCACCAGCGGCTTTGGCTTTGCATCACTGCCTGGGCCTGGCCCACGATACCTGTCGACACGCCCAGCTCCGAAGCCCGGCTATGGTCAACGGGCCTAGCCGAAACCCGCAACACCAGTAGTAGGAGTTATCACTCTGGTCTTCAACTACAAAGCTTTCTGTCGGCAGGCCCAGGACTCGCCTTGGAGCGATGCGCGCGTTACGAGGCGTGCAAGGGCGAGTGCCGCGGCAGCTTTGCACGCCAAGGACTCCTCTGGTGCACTGTACGCGGAGCACTTCTTCAGGTAGTTGCACTGGTTCAACCGCTGTCGCGAATCGCCCTTATCCGGGGCTTGAAATCAACAGGTGCAGTTTCTCTTCTCACTGCGCGGTGCAACCTTGTACGCTTACTCTGCAAGCTGCAACTCCAGCTATAGTAAATTATAAACGCTGATCGCGTGGAGGCCATGTCCCCGTTGCTCACGTCCCTGTCCCGGTCTCTGAGTCCACGGACCTGCCCCCGTCTTCCTGACCCGCACCTTCAGGCCTCTGCCGCGGCACTCGAACCATGGCACAAGCAAGGCCCGCGCTATACTCTCGGGAATATTACAATGCCTACATCGACAAGGACCTGACGGTGCAGGGCGCTGCCTCCGGGCCCCTCAAGGGCCTGACCTTCGCTGTGAAGGACCTGTTCGACGTACGTGGGTGTGCACGTGGCTGTTCCTGAGGGCCAAATGAGGGTTGTTGCCAGCCCAGGCGCAACAGGGCCGGATCATAGCCAAGGGTGGACACTGTGCCACAGCGTCAATTGTGCTGTGTGGCGAAGGAGGCTCTAAGAGGCGACTGGGGAGCTGGAGTAGGACAGGGCCCTTCGTTCAGGGTAGTACCGGTATACGGCATTTTGGCACTGAGCCAGGGCGCAAAGAATGCCTTCTGCATGCCTAATGGTTGATGTCGTCATGCATGTGTGGTGTCGTCCTGCCGCAGGTGGCATTCATCTCCTGCACCGCACTCACAGCAAACATGATAGTGTGTTGGACACGACTATGCCATCTGAATACCTGAGTCTGAACATAAGTATCTGCTGGATTGTCTTCCTTGCCTTCCGGCTGCAGGTGGCGGGCCACCGCACGGGCTTCGGCCACCCGCTGTGGCTTGAGACTCACCCGCCCGCGGAGCACACCGCGCCAGCCGTCCAGGTAACCCACACCGTGGCCCGGAGGGCAACATCTCTGTCGCCTTTTCGTTTCCGCTTTGCGGCAATGCAAAGTGCAAAGCACCAACTAAAACATGGCACTGGTGCACCCTGCTGTTGGAGGAGGAGGGTGCAGACCGCTGTGAGGCCTGGCCAGCAGCCCGACCGCTGCTAACACACAGACGATACACAGACGACATACACACACCGTGCACCGGTCGCCTGCGTTCCGTGCCCGCCCTTGTGCTCCCTCCTTCGCGGCAGCTTCCCACCGTCCACACCAAATAAAGACCACCACCCTTGCGCCGTGACTGACGCGCCCCCTAGCCATGCTGCCAACCCCTGCCAAGCCTTGTCACTGCTGCAAGCACCCCCCTATGCGCCCCACTCCAGTATGCCAGCAACATGCCAACAACAACGGCACACTGCAAACGCTCAACCCAATGGGGCCAACCCGCACGCCACCCCGTCTACCCCCACCCCAACCATCTCAGGGCGCGGGCGACATCCGGTTGTGAGACCACCGCGACCCCATTGTGCACCAGACGTCCTTCGCCGCTCCCGTTTCCCCCTTCTGCTCCCTTTACCCGCCGCCTTTCCCCTTCCCCTCTGGCCCTAATGGGTGCGGGCACCACCCTGATGGCAGGCGGTTCCGACACACACCATCCCCACCTGCTGCCATCCCCACCGCCCCCGCCCACACCCAGGCCCTCCTTGACGCGGGCGCGACCCTCACGGCTTCTCCCCTTCTCCGCTCCCTTTAATATTTGTACAACTATAATAATGTTATAATCTTTAATTGGCCCCGCCCACACCCAGGCTCTCCTTGATGCGGGCGCCACCCTTCACGGCTTCTTCCCTTCTCCGCTCCCTTTGATACCGTATTTACAACTATAATAATGTTATAATCTTTAATTGGCCCAGCCCACACCCAGGCTCTCCTTGATGCGGGCGCCACCCTTCACGGCTTCTTCCCTTCTCCGCTCCCTTTGATACCGTATTTACAACTATAATAATGTTATAATCTTTAATTGGCCCAGCCCACACCCAGGCTCTCCTTGATGCGGGCGCCACCCTTCACGGCTTCTTCCCTTCTCCGCTCCCTTTATTCCTTAATAAATATAATAATATTATAATCTTGTATCGCCCCCGCCCACACCCAGGCTCTCCTTGATGCGGGCGCCACCCTGCGCGGCAAGACCCACATGGACGAGCTGGCCTACTCCCTCAACGGCGAGAACGTGCACTACGGCACGCCCGTCAACCCGGCGGCGAAAGGACGCATTCCCGGCGGCTCATCATCAGGATCCGCGGTGAGTTGGTTGAAAGGATCTCGCGGGTGGCAGGCAGCAGCGTGCCAGATCTCTCAAGCCGTACGGTGGACACCTACCGGTAGGCCATGTAGCTCAGGTCACCTGGTGATGTGCGCCTTGGAATCCGAGCACAGAAGGGGGGGGAGGTTCGGGCGCGTCCGCGAAGCCGTACTGCCGTACTGCCCCGGGCCCGGGCCTTCCGCCCCGCCGCCGCCGCCACCGCCGCCACAACCCCGAAACGCCCCATCCGCCCGCTCCATCCGAAACGCCCTCGTGCATTATTGCATTGCACCGCGGCAGGTGGCGGTGGCGGCGGCGGTGCTGCCCGTGGACCTGGCTCTGGGCAGCGACACGGGGGGCAGCGTGCGGGTGCCTGCAGCCTACTGCGGGGTCATGGGCATACGGCCCTCGTGGGGTAGGACCGACCTGCGGGGGGCCAGGCCCCTGGCGCCCTCCTTCGACTCGGCCGGCTGGTGAGTGGTGAGTGCTTTTATTCCCAAACCTCGCCTCAACAAATCATTTGCACGTCAGGCATTGACGTGTATCCGCCTCACCGGTGGGTGGTGGTGCATTAACACACAGAGTCACGCGATAGCTGACGGGTGCACCGGGCCATCACCGCCGCAGTAGTCCGGTACCGGCTTGCCCGTTGACTCCAAAACACGTGCACAACTTTACGCACGGGCCGTATACCGTACACTGCAAGCCGTGACGAGCTTCGCCCCCGTTGTGCTGCTGTGTTTACTTGCTGTGGTCCCCCATTTCACCCACGCACTTTGCAGGTTGCTGTGGCGTGTAAGGATGTGGACATAGGCCTGGGTACGGACACCGGTGGCTCCATCCGCGTGCCTGCGTCCTTCTGCGGTGTGCTGGGCATTCGTCCCACGTGGGGGCGGGTCAGCTCGCAGCACGCGTCGTGCCTGGCACCCTCCTTCAGCACCCCGGCCTGGTGCGTGGGCGGGCGGGCGGCAGGGAGCGACAGCGGATTCGTGCCTGTTAGCAAGCAGTTCACTTTTGTATGTAGCAAAGTCACCCGTAAAGGCAATGATGCGTCGTGCCTAGCATACACGCACGTTCAGCACCCCGGGCTAGTGCCTCGGTGGGGGCCCGGGGGGCGGGGGGCGGGGGAAGGCAGGGAATGAAGACACACGACGGGGCAGGTGGCTGCCGGGATGCACGCATGCATGTGTGCTAGCAGCGCAAATGCAAGTCAACGACAGCCGCATCGCCTGGCGTGGTGTGTGGCACTAAAAGGGTGATGCTGCAGGTGGGATAAGCAAGCCGAGGGAGGCATGCGGGCGAGCAGGAACCAGATTGTTGCACGTTCATGGACCTTTATTTGCGACGGAGTGGACGGCTGCCGGAGCAATTCATGGCGTGAGGGCGTTTGCTGTGGTTTTACCATCTGGGTATTCCGGACCTGCCGGCCGCTGCTGTGTTGAGCACCTAATGACCTGCGCAGCCAGTGACCTACCAATCAAGGCTCCCCGTGGATGGCCCTCTCTCTTGTCTCACACACATACGCCACCGCACACTTGCTTTGCCCTCTCCTCTCCCAGAATCTGCTTTACTCACGATGTGCTCTTGTTACCACGCAAAAGTATCGCTACACACACGCGTCTACCCAGGTTTGCGCGTGACGCCTACACCCTCCGCAAGGCCGGTGCGGTGTTGCTGGACCCAGCCTCCCGCTCCACCACCCCCCTGAGCCGCCTGCTGCTGGCGGCCGACGCGTGGCGACTGGCCGACCCCGCCACCTTTGATGCGATGTGGTTTGGCATGGACTACTACGTGTCCAAGGTGCGCTGCCGGCCCTGTTGGTATGTGTATTAGGACGCGCACGTGTGCAGGGTGCGCTGCTGGCCCTGTTGGTTTGTGTATAAGGACACTGGTCCCGTCTTTCCATGTATTGCTGTAAGCACACGTGTCGAAGGGCCCGGAGGACAGGGGCCAAACATGTGCGCCAGGTACGCACCGATACGCGCAGGTGGGTGTGGGTAACGGCGGGGCACTGCACGGGGAGGAGGGCTGGCTGGTGTCGCAGAGGCCGCACGTAGTTAATCATCAGCACGGTGTCAGTGTATGTCATGGGCGCGCCCTTGCTGTGTGCCGCTCCCTGCTCTCGCGCCCCCCCGTCGTACAGCTGTACGGCAGGCTTGGCACTAGGTTTTTATATTGACACGTTTAACATATATTAAAATAACGAATATTATAAATAGTACTCCAATGGTAACGCTTGTACGGCAGGCTTGGCACCCCAGGCGTGCCGGTTGGGCGTCCTCGCTTTACCAGGACACACTACCTACCAGTACTCAGCCGCAGTGTCGTACCAACTAACTTTGCGTCCTCGTCGTACGGCCCCCGCAGCTGTACGACCGCTTGGGTACCCCTGTGGAGGTGGAGGTGGCGGCGCCGCTGGCGGACCAGGGGCTCGGCAAGTTCGTAGACTGGATGGGAGTGTTCCGCGTTTGCCAGGTGCGTTATGCCATTATGAGATATGCCATCAATGACATATGCCATTCTGTACCGGTACACGCTTGGCATCGTTGCTGGAACACATCCACATCTGACCTTGCACTTGCACCGCTGCGAGCGTGCGACGCTGTGTTTTTTTCGTGCCCTCTTGCTTGGCCTCCCGTGAGTCGTGAGCCTCACTCCGCACGGTGAGCGGCATGCGCGCAGGCTTGCCTGACGCCTCTCTCTTTGGCCGCGTCCTGCTTTGCAACCTGTAATTGTAACTCCGTGCGGAGCCTCGGCCTGCCCGACGCCTCCCTCCCGTCCTGTCTGTCTTCCCCGCAGGGCCGGGAGGGGTGGCGCGAGCACGAACACTCTCACGTGCCGTGCTGCGCCTGTGACTGTACCTGAAACTGCAACAGCCTGGCGCCTCTCTCTCTCCCTCCCCCGCAGGCCTGGGAGGTGTGGCCGGAGCACGGACACGTGTGACACACGGACACGCCCTACTGCGCCTTTAACTGTAACCATGATTGTAACTTTAGAACCTGCCCCTCTTTACCGTCTCCTCGCAGGGCTGGGAGGTGTGGCGCGAGCACGGTGCGTGGGTTACGCAGCACAACCCCACCTTCGGTCCCGGCATCAAGGAGCGCTTCGCCATGGCCAAGGCCATCACACCGCAGCAGGTATTTATGTGCGCACATACCTACATTTGGCACATAGATATGTGCATAATGTCTATATTTGTAAATATGTGTACGTGTAGTATATGCGTGTGTGGTCCTGGCAGCAAGGCGCGCGTTGCCATGGCCAAGGCCATCACACCATAGCAGTTGGGAGTACAAATGTACGGCAGGGGAGGGGTATGCAGCTCGCCCAACCGTTGGCGGTTACCGCGCACATGGGCTAAATCTAGACCTCCCCTGGTGTACGGGTTCTGGGCTTCCTTTTTCACCGGCCCCACGCACGTGGATTGAGTGGACCACAGGGCGCGCTGCAGGGCAGCGCGTGGGGCACGCAGCAGTTGCTGCAGCGGCGCGTTTTGTCATGCTAAATTGATAAATTACGAAATGTTTATTTTCAAACCGTCCCTCGTACTGGCCGCAGCTGGAGGTGGCCAACGCCCAGCGCGCCGCCATCCGCTCCCACCTGGTGGAGCTGCTGGGGGGCGACGCCGTGCTGCTGCTGCCCACCACGCCCGGGCCGGCCCCCCTGCTCAACACGCCTCCGGTGAGCAATGATTAAAATGAATTATTTCGATATTTACTTGTCGAATTCAATGTTTATATATGTATACGGTACGTTGGTTGATTGCCCTTGGGCCGGCGCCCCTCCTCAACACGCCACCAGTGAGCGATGGCAATGGCACTGCCATGATGGATCAAGAGAGGTGACATGCTATACGTACGTACTAGGCACGTAATACCGCAAGAGCTGGGTTTACCTTGGGCCTGCGTCTCCGGCGTCGCTGGTAAGCAAATAGTAACAGCACTGCCATCAACAGGTGCCATGATGCGTGTACCTAACACGGCAATGCGTGCGTAATGCTGCAAAGGGCCGAGATCAGCTTGGGCCTCCGCAACACGCCGCCGGTGAGGGCGGCGGGGCGCACGCAGCTGATTTTTCAGTAACAGCGGCTGATTTGTTATAGCAAAAATGTAGCAGCTTTATGGTTTAAATTGCGTCCATAAAAACGTGCTGGGGGGACCATAGGATGGGGGATCCGGTCAGAACGCTGCGGTGAGGGACACAGAGGGACAGACAGAGTCGCACACAAGCTGCAGGTGCATTTTTCTCAGGGCTACAGGTCCTGCACTCGATTGGGGTGGGCCGCAGCCAATGGAAGGAACCACGAAATGCTTGCAGGTGTATGTGGGGCAGCATGGGGCAGCATGCGTGACGGTACCGGTGTGTGCATGTAACTCGTCGTCATCGGGCATCCCCTGGTGCATCCAGCAAGAGCTAATGTCTGACCAATGCTTACAAGCAATAATTGCAATGCACTCCTTACGTGTGCCCAGCACACGGTATCAACACCAGGCTGACCTGGACGCGTGGCGCACGCGGCTCACCCTCCACTAAATCAATGAACTTCAGTAATCATATAAATCTAGGTATAATGAATTCTCCTCTTGATCATGAACTCTAACGAGAATGTCTTTGTCCACACGCCCCGCAGGCCGACCTGGACGCGTGGCGCACGCGGCTCATCTCGCTCACCTCGATCGCCGGCCTGGCGGGGCTGCCGCAGGTGGGGTGCGGGTGTGCTAGAGGGTGGTGGGGGGGCAGATAGGCGGTAGTAAACAGACGAGCTCAGGGCTCAGGGCGGAGGTGTGGGCGCCATCACTAGGTGGGGGGCAGGGTGGGGGGTGGGCTGCCGCAGGTGGGCCGTACCTGCTGGAAGTGGTGGTTGGCTGCGGGTGGTGCACTGGAGAGGTGCACAGAGGCGCGCAGTGTCGGGGAAGGGCTGCCGCAGGTGGGTTGGGGGTGGGGAGGCTTGGGCGCACAGGTGGGGGCTCTCACAAAGGCAAA
>VFQN01001146.1_pt1 | contig 46103 bp, 46 predicted proteins | sample 3512371 | NCBI WGS metagenome assembly VFQN01 (sample SAMN10412370, study PRJNA504923) | tailings metagenome | isolation source: Replicate 2 from Balatoc abandoned mine | place: Philippines: Itogon, Benguet | collected 2017-08-28
GGCCGGGCGCGATTCGATACTGTCCGGCCATGACCTCGACCGAGCGCGATACAACCTTTCTTGCCGGGGGCGGCGAGATGGGCGCGCTCATGCGGGCCCATGACTGGAAGGCCACGCCGCTCGGAGACCCGGCCGGATGGCCGCAGTCGCTTCGCACCGCCGTCCGGCTACTGCTGAACTGCGGCCACCCGATGTACGTCTGGTGGGGTCCGGACCTCATCTGCTTCTACAATGACGCCTACCGGCGCTCGATCGGCCCGGAACGTCATCCGTCCTCGCTCGGCCAGCCGGGCCGGGCCGTGTGGGAGGAGATCTGGCCGATCATCGGGCCGCAGATCGAGCAGGTAATGTCGGGCCGCGGTGCCACTTGGCACGAGAACCATCTGGTTCCGATCACGCGCAACGGCCGCCGCGAGGACGTCTACTGGACCTACAGCTACAGTCCGATCGACGATGCCGACGCCCCGCACGGCGTCGGCGGCGTGCTGGTGGTCTGCAGCGAAACCACTGAGAAGGTGCTCGCGGAGCAGCGGCTCACAGCCGAGATCGAGCGCCAACGCCGCATGTTCCAGAAGGCGCCAGGCTTCATCGCCGTCCTGAACGGCCCCGGCCACGTCTTCGACTACGTGAACGACGCCTATGTCGACATCGCCGGACCGCGCGACTTCATTGGCCGCAGCGTGCGCGAGGCGCTTCCCGAACTGCAAGGCCAGGGCTTCTATGAGCTGCTCGACCGGGTGTACCGCACCGGCGAGCGCTTCATCGCCCGCGCCATGCCGATCCGCCTCAGGACCGACTCGAGCACGCGCTACATCGACTTCGTGTATGAACCGATGCGTGACGAGACCGGCGAGGTCTATGGCATCTTCGTCGGCGGCCACGACATCACCGCGCACAAGGTGGCCGAGCGGCAGTCGCTGCTGAACGAGGAATCACTGCGGTTGACCACCGAGGCAGCGGAGATCGGCATCTGGGACGTCGATTTCACCACCGACACGCTCGCGTGGTCGCCGCGCACCAAGGCAATGTTCGGCTTCTCGCCCGACGCCGTCTGCACGCTCGACGACTTCTATAAGGGCCTTCATCCCGAGGATCGCGACGCCACCACTCGGGCGTTCGGCGCGGCCCTCGATCCCGCGATCCGGGCGACCTATGACGTACAGTACCGGACGATCGGCCACGACGATGGCGTGGTCCGCTGGATCGCGGCCAAGGGAAAGGGGCTGTTCGACGCAGAGGGCAAGTGCTACCGCGCCGTCGGTACCGCCATCGACATCAGCGCGCGCAAGCTCGCGGAAGCACGCCACGCCTTCATGCTCGAACTCAGCGACGCGCTGCGCGGCAACGATACGGACAAGGCGCTGAACGACGCCTGTGCCCTGATGGGCCGCTTCTTCGGCGTGAGCCGCGTGGGCTACGGCCACCTCGACCCCCTAGAGGACGTGTTCGACTATTCGGTCTGCTGGACTGACGGTCGCGCCCAGCCGCTGCTCGGTCGCATCCCGGCCCATGCCTTCGGCATCAAGATCGTCAAGAAACTCGGCGCCGGCGAGACGGTCGTGGTGAGCGACCTGCAGACCGATCCGCTGAGCGACGAGGAGGAGACTCGCAGTACCGCGCGCGCGGTCGACACGCGCGCCATCCTGGTCGTGCCCTTCGTGCGCGCCGGGCGCCTGCGCACGATCGTCTACCTGAACGACCGGCCGGTCCGTCGATGGCAACCCGACGAGGTCGCCTTCATGGAAGAAGTCGCCGAACGGACCCGCCAGGTGATCGAGCGTGGTGAGGCGGAGGCGGCGCTGCGGGCACTCAACGCCACGCTCGAGGCCCGGGTCGAGGCGCGGACCGCCGAATTGCGGGCGGCGGAGGAGGCGTTGCGCCAGGCCCAGAAGATGGAGGCGATCGGCCAGCTCACCGGCGGCATCGCCCACGACTTCAACAATCTTCTGCAGGGCATCACCGGCAGTCTCGACCTGGTCCAGCGGCGCATCAGCCAGGGCCGGCTGGGCGATCTCGACCGCTTCATCTCCGGCGCCATGACGTCGGCCAATCGAGCGGCCGCCCTCACCCACCGGCTGCTGGCCTTCGCACGCCGGCAGCCGCTGGATCCGCGCCCCGTTCAGGTCAATCCCCTGGTCGGCTCCATGGAAGAACTGCTGCGCCGGACGCTGGGCGAGCGCGTCGATCTCGAGTTGAAGCTGGCCGGCGGCCTTTGGTTGACGCGCTGCGACGCCAACCAGCTGGAATCGGCAATCCTGAACCTCGCCATCAACGCGCGGGACGCCATGCCCGAAGGCGGGCGGCTCGTCATCGAGACCGGCAACCGGGTGGTCGACGAGACGACGGCCGCCGCGCATGCCGACAGGATCGCGGGTGACTATGTCTGCGTCTCGGTCGCCGACAGCGGCACCGGCATGGATGCGGAGACCGTCACACGCGCCTTCGAGCCCTTTTTCACGACCAAGCCGATCGGCCAGGGAACCGGCCTCGGCCTTTCCATGATCTATGGCTTCGCGCGCCAGTCCGAAGGCTATGTCGAGATCGAGAGTGAGCCCGGCCGCGGCACGACCGTCCTTCTCTGCCTGCCGCGCTTCCAGGGCGAAGCCGACGACGAGACCGCCGCGGATACAGCCGAACCCGCGACGGCCGAGACCGGCGAGACCGTCCTGGTCGTCGAGGACGAGCCGGTGGTTCGCGGCCTGGTCGTCGAAGTCCTGGCAGACCTCGGGTATCGCGTCGTCGAGGCCGTCGACGGGCCCCAGGGCCTGGAGATCGTGCAGTCGCCGCAGCGGATCGACCTGCTGATCACCGATGTCGGCCTACCGGGACTGAACGGCCGCCAAGTCGCCGACGCCGCGCGCCTGCTGCGCCCTGAACTAAAGGTGATTTTCATGACGGGCTACGCCGAGAATGCCGCGCTCGCCGCCGGCTCGCTGGACGCGCGGATGGCGGTCATCACCAAGCCCTTCGTCATGGAGACGCTGGCGACGCGGGTGCGTGAGATCATCGAGGCCCCGTAGTCGCACGACTCCAGACGCACGCAACTCGATTCCAGCAATCAGAATGGATCAATCCCCGATGTCCTCCTCCGAGCTTCCCCTCGCGCGCTTCCTGGCGCACTGCCACGCGGACTTCTCGAGGGACGATAGCGGTGAGGTCGCCTCCTACATTCCCGAGCTGGCGCTTGCCGATCCGCACCATTTCGGCATTGCTGCCACGACGGTTGACGGGTTCGTCTACGAAGTCGGCGACAGCACCGTCGAGTTTACGATCCAGTCGATCTCGAAGGCATTCGTCTTCGCTCTCGCCCTCGATGAACTCGGCGCCGAAAGGGTCGAAGCCGTCGTGGGCGTCGAGCCGAGCGGCGATGCCTTCAATTCCATCCGCCTGCGTGCCGACAACCGGCCCTTCAACCCGATGGTGAACGCGGGCGCGATCGCCTGCGTCGGGCTGATCTGCGAAAGCGACGCCGACGACGCCTTCGAGCGCGTGCGGACCGCGCTGGGTCGCTTCGCCGGGCGCCGGCTCGACGTGGACGAGCCGACGTTCCGGTCCGAGCGCGAGAATGGCGACCGCAACCGCGCCATCGCCTATCTGTTGCGCAACCACGGCGTCCTGCAGGGCGACGTCGACAAGGTGCTGGACGTCTATTTCCGCCAATGCTCGCTGCGCGTCTCCGCGCGCGACCTGTCCGTGATGGCGGCGACCCTCGCCAACAAGGGCCGCAACCCGCTGACCGGCGAGCAGGTTGCATCCTCCTATGCGGTAGCCCGCACGCTCTCCGTGATGACCAGCTCGGGCATGTACGATTCCGCGGGTGGCTGGGTGTATCGTGTCGGCATTCCCGCCAAGAGCGGCGTTGGCGGCGGCATCGTCGCGGCCCTTCCCTCGCAGCTCGGCCTCGGTACCTATTCGCCGCGCATCGACGACCAGGGAAACAGCATCCGCGGCTTGCGCACCTGCGAGGCGCTGTCGACGCATTTCGGCCTGCATATGCTGAACCGGGTCGGCGACGTGCAGACATGCATTGCCGCCAGCTACGACGTCGGCAGCGTTTCGTCCCGGCGCAGCCGGCCGGCACGCGAGCAGGCCATCCTCGAGGCGCATCATGAGGAATGCGCCATACTCGAACTCACAGGCGCGCTGAGTTTCGCCAACATGGAGTATGTGTCGCGACGCATCGACAGCCTGCGCCGCAACCTCAAGCATCTCATCTTGGACTTCCGCCGCGTACCCTCCGTCAGCGAGGCGGCCCTGCGGCTGCTCGCCGCTGTCTTCGAGGATCTCGCCCGCGGACGCGTCGAAATGGTGTTCAGCGGCATTCCCAAGGGAACGCCGGCCGAACAGTCGCTTCAGAGCTGGCTGACCGACCGACCGGGCGTGCGCACCATCGGCCTGCTGGACGAAGCCATCGAATGGGCCGAGGACGGCATCATCCGGAATCAGGACGGGGATCTATACCGCGGCAAGCCGGTCGATGTCGCCGAGCAGGAATTGCTGGCTGGGCTGGACGCGGACGAACTGGCCGCCCTGACCAGCTCGATGGTGCTGCGCGAGTACCGCCTCGGCGATCGTCTGATTTCCGCCGGAGACCCGGCGACGTCCTTGATGTTCGTCTCGAGCGGCATCGTCAGCGTCCGCCTGCACAGCGGCGTCCGGCTGGCCACACTGTCCGCCGGCATGGCCGTGGGGGAGATGGCGCTGCTCGAAACGAGGCGTTCGGCCGATGTCTGGGCGGACACGCATGTCGCCTGCCTCGAAATGTCCCTCGATGCCTTCAACCGCTTTCGCGACAGATATCCGCACGCCGGCGAGAAGATCATGGCCAACCTCGCCCGTCTCCTGGCCAGGCGCCTGATCGTCGCCAACCACAAGATCGAAGTGCTGGCGTCCTACTGAGGTTGGAGCGCAGCCGATTCGGCCCGGATCCGGATCCACATCGCGACGGCATTCAGCAGCGTGAAGAGCAGCCCGTACCAGGCCAGCCCGAACACGAGCGGCAGGACAAGCAGTTCGCCGGCCACCACCCAGTAGTTGGGATGCGACAGGAAGCGGTAGGGGCCGCGCCGTACGAGCGTCGCGCCGGGCAGGACGATGATGCGGGTCGTCCAGCGCCCGCCCAGCGAGGCGATCACCCAGAGCCGGCCGAGTTGCAGGACGACGAAGACCGCGAGCCAGAGGAGGTCTATATCCTGCCCAGGCGGCGCGCGGTGCACCGCAAGATACCAAAGGCCGACCAGCCACGCGGCATGCAGCACCACGATCAGCGGATAGTGCGCCGCGCCCACCTCATACCCGCCCTGCGCCAGCAGCCGGCGGGTATTGCGCCGGGCCAGCACCAGCTCTCCCAGACGCTGAGCCGTCACGAGCCCCAGGATCAACGCGGCCCACTCCATCAGGCAATCTCAGGCGGCTCGGGTCAGCGACAGCGCACTGCACGTGAAGCCCGGCCCGAGGGCCGTCAGCACCGTGCGTCGCGGCAGGCCCGCTGCCACGAGCCGTTCGAGCACGAAGAGCACCGTCGGCGCCGACATGTTCCCGTACTGGCGGAGCACCTCCCGTTCATGATCGAGCGTGCCCTGCGCGAGATTCAGGGTCGCTTCCAGGGCGGTGATCACCTTGGCGCCGCCAGGATGGCAGGCGAAGCGATCGACCGAATCGCGCGCCACGCCGATTCGCGACAGGATGTTCTCGACCGCCCGGCCCACCTCCCGTTCGGCAAAGGGCGGAATTGACCGGTCGAATATGACGCCCAGTCCCGTCGGATCGACCTTCCAGCCCATGATGTCGAGCGTGTCCGGCCAGAGCTGCTCGCCCGCCCCTTCGATCCGGGCGAGTCCCTCCTCGCCGGAACGCTCACGAATGACGCAGGCCGCGGCGCCGTCACCGAACAGGGCCGTCGCGACCATGTTGGCAGGCGTGAGCTGGTCCATGCGGAATGCAGCGGTACAGATCTCGATGGCCACCAGCAGTACTGTTGCGCCAGGCCGTGCTGCGGCCAACCGGCCGGCGATCGCCAGGCCCGAGACGCCGCCCGCACAGCCTAGGCCGAATACCGGTACCCGTTCGACATCGGCGCGAAAGCCCATGCGGCCGGCGACGCGGGCTTCCAGGCTGGGCGTCGCGACTCCGGTCGAGGAGATGGTGACGACCGTGTCGACCTCGGAGGCTGGAACTCCCGCGGCTGCGAGGGCCCGCGTCGCGGCCTCGATGAACAGGTCCTGCGCACCGTCGAGATAGGCGGCGTTGCGCTCGGGCCATCCAAGAGAGGCGAAGTACCAGTCGAGCGGCCTCACCGTGTATCGCGACTCGATGCCGGAGGTGGTGAAGACAGGCACCATCCTTTCGAAGGCGGCATAGCGATGGGCAAAGATGCCCCGCGCCGCTTCCGCCGCGTCCGTCTGCAGCATCCGGTAGGGCGGCAAGGCGTGGGCGACGGACAGCAGGGCGCTCGCACGGGACATGGCATGATCCTTCCATCCCCATAACCGACCCAGAGCTTCAAAGGTTCAAGTCACGTTTTTCTGACGCCCCTGGCCAAGATCAGGCGTTCGCAGCCGCAGAAATGCTGCAAAGGGAGTTGCCGGAATTTTTTTTCGTCGGCATAAGACCGCGCGTCTGTTCGGAGGCTGACCATCCCTGCGCCGGAGCCGATCATCCCGCGCGATGAGAGGGGAGACATTGATGCAAGCGACTCGCCGTTCGACTTTGAAACTGCTGGGGGGCGCTGCGCTCTCCACCGCCGCGCTGCCGGTCCTGCCGTTCTCCGCGATGGCCCAGGAAGACCTCTACATCTCGTCAGTCTACCAGAACTTCAAGCGTGGTACGATCCATAGCATCGACGAGAAGACACGCGGTTTCGTCATCGTCTGGCAGGATCTCGGCCGGGTGAAGATGAAGGCGGCAGACCTGGTCACCAACTATGGCGCGCTGCGTGTCGGCCAGATCGTCGACGTCCAGTGGTACGACTATGTCGACTTCCTGATCGCGCCCACCACGCCGGCCGTGACCGCGCGCGCCAAGGCGATGATGGCTCAGGGCGCACGCATCGAGGGTATTCCGGGCGCGCGCGAGCGCATCCGCCTGTGGTCGATGGCCGGCATGTGCACCAAGGTCGATCTCGCGACCAACACGGTGTTCCTGATCAATGCCTCGGGCGGCGAGCCCGATAAGCCCTCGCCCGACAGCGGCGAAGTCATCCAGATGCCGCAGGTCGTCACAGAGGCGGGCAAGGCGGCGCTCAGGACGATCAAGCCGGGCACGCTGATCACTACCGTGTACAGCGTGCAGACCGCATTGAAGGTCACGATCATCCGCTGAGCATTTCTGCATATCTCAAGACCACGCCGGGACCGCGAGGTCCCGGCGTTTTCGTGCCGGCGTTTCACTTCCCCCGGCCGGAGTGCTAGGCAATCCGAGAACTCTTGCGGGAGGACGCCATGGCCGCCTCATACGATCTGATCGTGCGCAATGGAACGGTGATCGACGGAACCGGCATCGAGCCTCGAGAAGCGGACGTCGCCATACGGGACGGGCAGATCGCCGCCATCGGCCGCATCGATGGCAGCGGCCGCGAGGAGATCGACGCCAGGGGCCTCGCGGTGACGCCCGGCTTCGTCGACATCCACACGCACTATGACGGCCAGGTCACCTGGGACGACCGCTTCTCGCCTTCTTCGGGGCACGGCGTGACGACGGTGCTTATGGGCAATTGCGGCGTCGGTTTCGCGCCCTGCCGCCCGGAGGATCGCGACACACTCATGAACGTGATGGAGGGCGTCGAGGACATTCCCGAACTCGTGATGCGCAAGGGTGTGCCATGGAACTGGCAGAGCTTTCCCGACTATCTCGACGCCTTGGCGAGGCGACAGTGCGACATCGACTTCGCCACCCAGGTGCCGCATGCGCCGCTGCGCGTCTTCGTGATGGGCAAACGCGGCGTCGACCGTGAGCCCGCCAATGCCTCCGACATGGCGGAGATGGCGACGCTCGTTCAACAGGGACTCGACGCCGGTGCGCTGGGCTTCTCGACCTCACGGTCGCTGTTTCATCGCACGCCCGACGGCGCCCTGACACCGACCATCACCGCCGGCGAGGAAGAGCTGGCGGCGATCGCGCGCGGCATGCGGCGCGCCGGCAAGGGCGTGATCCAGCTGCTCGACGATTTTGCGGACACAACGGCCGAGGGTGCCACCGAGTTCGCGATGCTGCGCCGGCTCGTCAAGCTCTCCGGCCGGCCGCTCTCCTTCACGCTGCTCGACCTCTCGCTCTATCCCGGGCGCTGGCAGACGCTGCTTCGCGAGATCGAACGGGCCCATCGCGACGGACTGCCGATCCGCGGCCAGGTTGCGGCGCGGCCCGTCGCCGTGCTCTACGGGCTGGAACTGTCGTTCCATCCTTTTTCGACCTGCCCGAGCTATCGCGAGGTCGAGGGCCTCCCACTCGACGCGAAGCTCGCCCGGCTTCGCGATCCGGCGATGAAGGCCAAGCTGCTCGTCGAGCAGCCGACCTATCGCAATCCGCAGATGCTGGCCTTCATGCGCAGCGTCGCCAACATGTTCGTGCTGGGCGATCCCCCCGACTACACGCCGCCGGCCGACCAGCGACTCGACGCGCGCGCGGCCAGGCTCGGCGTCTCACCCCTCGAACTCGCCTACGATCTGCTGGTGAGCGACGACGGGCGGACGATCCTGTTTCATCCCGGCGCCAACTACACCGACTGCTCCGACGCCAACATGGCCAGCATGCTGCGCCACGAGCACACGGTGATGGCGCTCGGCGACGGCGGTGCGCATTACGGGCTGATCTGCGACGCGAGCTACACCACGCACGCCCTCACCTACTGGACGCGCGACCGCAAGGGCGAGCGCTGGCCGCTGCCCTGGGCGATCCGGCAACTCACCGACGTGCCAGCGCGCACCGTCGGCCTCGGCGATCGCGGACGGATTCAGGTCGGCTTCAAGGCCGACCTGAACGTCATCGACCTCGACCGGCTCAAGGTCTCTGCCCCACGACCGGTGCACAACCTGCCGGGCGGCGGGCGGCGGCTGGAACAGAAGGCCGAAGGCTATGTCGCCACGATCGTGAGCGGCGAGGTGACCTATCGCGACGGCGACTTCACCGGCGCCCGTCCAGGCCGGCTCGTGCGCGGCGCGCGCTGAGGCGTCAGCGCAGCGCGAACCCTTCGTACCCGTTCGCCGCAATCTCCTCGCACTTCTGGCGATACTTCGGCGCGCCGCCGGCATAGGCCATGAAGGTGCGCTTGAGACGGCCGGGAACGTTCTTGTTCACGCCGGTCATCCAGGAATCGACCTTGGTGAGCAGCAGGCGCGAACCCGTCTCGTAGACATGGGCCGTCCATGCCGTCTCGGCCTCGGGCGTGGCCTCGATGCGGGTCAGTCCGTTCTGGCGCATGTACCCAAGCAAGTCGGAGACGAACTCGACGTTCTGCTCGATGCAGCGCGGCAGGTTGCAGAAGGTCGCCGCATTGTGCGGACCGACCAGGGTCAGCATGTTGGGGAACCCTACGACATTGAGGCCAAGATAGGTGTGCGGCCCGTCGGCCCACTTATCGCGCAGCTTCTCGCCGCCACGGCCCCGGAAATCGATGCGGTCGAAGGCGCCGGTTATGGCGTCGAAGCCGGTCGCGTAGATGATCATGTCGAACGCGTAGTCGACCCCGCCGACCCTGAGGCCGGTCTCGGTGATGCGCTCGATCGGCGTCTCGCGGATGTCGACGAGCTTGACGTTCGGCTGGTTGTAAACCTCGAAGTAGCCGCTCTCGAGCGGAACGCGGCGGGTGCCGTAGCCATGATTGGTCGGGATCAGCTTTTCGGCGATCTTCGGGTCCTTCACGCGGGCGCGGATCTTCTTGATCACGAACGCCGTGAGAGCGTCGTTGGCCGCCTGGTCCATCAGCACGTCGCGGAAATTGCCCTGCCAGAAGGCGAAGCCCGGCGTGTTGTAGAGCTTCTCGAAGAAGGCCTCGCGCTCCTCCGGCGTCACGTCGGTCGAATGGCGCGGATCGGCGGTGTGGACGAAGCAGCCCCAGTTCTCGCGGCACTGCGCAAAGATCTGGTCGTAGCGGGCGCGGATATCGGCCATCGTCTCGGGCTCGATGCGGCTGTTGCGCAGCGGCGTGCACCAGTTGGGTGTGCGCTGGAACACGGTGAGTTCACCCACCGTCTTGGCGATTTCGGTGATGGCCTGCACGCCCGAGGCGCCGGTGCCGATCACCGCGACCTTCTTGCCTTCGAAGCTGACGGGGTGATGCGGCCACAGGCCGGTATGCCAGGACTCACCCTTGAAATCCTCGATGCCGGGAATGTTCGGCATGGTTGGTGACGAGAGCGGGCCGATCGCTGTGACGAGAAAGCGCGCGCGGGCGCGGCCGCCCCGCTCGAAGACGACCTCCCACTCGTTGGCCGCTTCGTCCCAGAGCGCGGCCTTGACCCTCGTGTTGAAGGTGATGTCGCGGCGCAGGTCGAACTTGTCGGCGATGAACTCGCAATAGCGCAGGTTCTCGGGCTGGCCGGAGAAGTGTTCCTTCCAGTCCCACTCCGCCAGCACTTCGGGCGAAAAGGAGAAGCCATAGGTCCAGCTCTCGGAATCGAAGCGCGCGCCTGGATAGCGATTCCAGTACCAGGTACCGCCGACTCCGCCGCCCGCTTCGTAGACACGAGCCTTGAAGCCCATCTGGCGCAGCTTCAGGAGCTGGTACATGCCCGAAAGGCCGGCGCCGATCACGATGACGTCCCAGGTCTCGACAATGTCGGCAGTCTCGCTCGTCCGTGTCGCTTCAGCCGCGATAGCCATGGCGTTCCTCACTCGGTTTTGCGGAACAGTATAGCGCGGCCGGAGGCATTTGGACGATGCGCAGTGCGAGATTGAAGGCCGCTAGCGCAGTGGCTTCGGCGAACCGTACAGATTGGCCAGACGCGCGATCAGGAAGGCGACATACATGACGCCCAGTACCTGCTCGATCACGATCAGCGACCGTGCCATCGGCGTCGCCGGCGTGATCTCACCGAAGCCCGTGGAGGTCAGCACAGTGAAGGAGAAGTACATCAGGTCCGGCCAGTTGAGCTTGCCGTCCGGGCCATGGGCAATGGCGGCGGTGAAGGCGTCGGCCTGGAACACCTGAAGGAAGCCAAACAGGCTGGCAAAGGACATGGCGATCAGGATGTAGGCGGCCACGGCGCCAAACACCTTGTCGGTCGTGATCGGCCGCCGGTCGAGCACATAGCCCAGGAGCGCGATGGTGACGGCCCCCACGAAGAGCGCCGTGGCTCCGAGTGCGATGGGCCGCAGCCCGCTATAGCCCATGCGATCGGCGATCAGCGCGTCGATGGTGATGAATCCGAACAGGCCCAGCCCCCAGAGCACAGGCCGTTCGAGGCGCAGCGCCCACACCGCCAGGACGAGCACGACGAACAACGCCACACCCAGCATGGAGCCGCCGATCGCCGAGACGGCCAGCACGGGGTTGAGAAGGATGAACAGGGTGAGCGCAACCACGAGGACGCTGCAGCGGTTGCGACGTACATAGGCGATGCGACGCAGCATTCGATGTCGGGTCATGATTCAGGCTCGGGCCCCGCCCCGTTATCCCCAGGCTCAGGCATGCAGACTGCAAAACCCGGCAACCAAAAGCAAACAGCCGGCGTTTCTCGGGCAGATGGAGGATTTCGCAATGTTCCGCAGGGTATTGGCGTCCCTCGGTATTCTCGTTCTGGTCCTGACAGCCTGTGATCAACAGCTCCTGATCGCTGCCCCATCGGATCCAGGTCACTATGAGGTCGTGGGGCTGGTGGCCGAATAAGGGCGGGAGGCCTAGCCCCGCCACAGCGTCCAGAGGACGCCGGCCACCAGTCCCAGCGTCAGAAGAACGGCACAGGCAATCACCCCGATCTTCGCCCACCTGAAATGATGGTGACTTTCGGGAGACAGTGCGTGCGGACGCAGTCGGGTCCCCAGATGAATGAAATGCCAGAGCGCGCCCAGCGCCGCGAACATGCCCAGCAGCCAGAACGGCGCGAAGAGCATCCAGATTTCGACGTCGGTACCCAAAGAAATCCCCCCTGTGTCACCTCTGTCTAAAGCCGGATCGGCTAGCGGGCAAACCACGGATTGAAGGGGAAGCGCTGCCAGCGCCGGTCGTCGAACAGGACCATGAACAACTGGGCGAACATTGCGCCCAGCCGCGGATCGTCCGGGCCGGTCGCCTGCGTCCAGGCCGTGGTCTGGGACAGGGCGAGATCGTTGCGGCAATAAACGCCGAACACATAGACCCGGCCTGGCGGTGGCGCCTTCAGGAAGTATTGCCCGGCACAGACGCGAGCTGCCGTGAGGTCGTTGGCGGGAGAAAAGACCAGAACCAGCCGGTAGTTGGGACGCAGTTCCTCGGGCGGCGACTGATACGTGAAGGTGAGCGCGGGTCGCGGCTTGTTCGCCTGCATCAACGGCAATAGCCGTTCCTTCACTTGGTCCAGCGGCCATTGCGGAAAGGGATTACCGGCGACGATCACTTGGAAGAGCCGCCCGTCGGTCGCTGCCCAGAATTCCGAGAAGTCGTATTCCGGCGCGTAATCGAACCCGCCGACCGTCTGTGCGCGCAGCGGCGCCGCCAGCCCGAGCCAGGCCAATGTCACCAGGAGAACACACCGCAGAGAGGCCATTTATGGAAACTTCGCACGATCGGAAGGCGTTTTCGGGTTCGAAACGGAGTTGACCCATGTTGAAAGTCGTCGGCATTTCCCTCCTGGCCCTCACTCTCGCCGCCTGCGGCGATACCTGGGGTCAGCGGGCCGTGACGGGCGGCGGCATCGGGGCCGGCACCGGCGCTCTGGTGGGCGCCCTCACGCCGATCGGGTTGCTGCCGGGCGCCTTGGTGGGCGGCGCGGTAGGTGCCGGTGTCGGCGCGGCGACGACACCGCGGCGCTGAATCCTTGTTCGCCGCGTTAGCGCATGCGGACACGGCGATGCTCCGCAAGGTCGGTCGGCTCTTCTCCGGTCAGCGCGGCCTTGGCGAGTTTGAATAGCTGGACGGCCTTGTTGGCCTTCACATCCCAGTAGGCCGCTTCGGCGATCAGGACCGCGACCAGGGCGAGATCCGGGTCCTCCACGCCGCCGGGAAACCAGGCTTGGGCCGCCATGTTCCAAAGTTCCTGCTTCTTCACCGGGTCCTCGACGAGGCGGGCAGTGCCGCTCACCGAGACGTACCTGTCGGAGCCAGGTTCGGCGTAGGCCACGTTCACATCGGGCGATGTCGTGAGATCGGCCAGCGGCTGGCCCGATCGCGACATGAAGAACCAGATGACGCCGCCACGATCGGCCTCGCCGTTCTGGGTGGTCATAGGCCGGGAATAGAGACGCCCGTCGGCCCCGCGCATCGTCAGCATGCCGAAGCGGATGTCCTTGATCATGTCCCAGAGCTTGCTGGTGTCGACGGTCTGCGCGGTCATGTTCCGCCCTCCTCGTTCTTTCGGATTCCCGACACAACGACGTGTCGGGACCGCAGTTCCGCAGGGACCGTGAAGCCTTTAGGCTGGCAACCATGAAGATCTGCCTCTACGGAGCCGGCTCGATCGGCGGAATCATCGGCGCCCACCTCGCGCGCGTGAAAGGGGTCGAGGTCAGCCTCGTTGCACGCGGCGCCCATCTCGACGCCATCCGGCGCAACGGCCTGCGCCTGATCACCCCACATGAAGACTTCACGGTCAGGGTGAACGCAACCGACGATCCCGCCGAGTTGGGGCCGCAAGACGTCGTCTTCATCACCCTGAAGACGCACCAGTATCTGGCGGTCCTCGACACGGTGGAGCCGTTGCTCGGCCCGCAGACGGCGCTGATCCCGCCGACCACCGGCGCTCCCTACTGGTTTTTTCACAAACTTGTCGGCCCGTTCGAGGGGAGTCGCCTGAGGCGCATGGACCCTGGCGGCCGTCAATGGGCGACCTTCGGCCCCGAGCGGGCGCTGGGCTGCGCCTACTGGGCGGGTGGCGTCGTGCCCGAGCCGGGCGTGGCGCAACTCGAGAACGAGGTCTGTTACCTGCCGCTGGGCGAACCCGACGGCTCCAGTTCGCCGCGCGTCAGCGCGCTCAGCGCGGCCATGACCGAGGCCGGCCTCTCAGCGCCGGTCAAAGCGGATATCCGCGCGGAGATCTGGAGCAAGATGATCAACAGCCTGACCTGGAACCCGATCGCGGTGCTGACGCTCGCGGATAATGGAGGAATCGGTCGTAGCGCCGGCGCCCTCGACATCGCGCGCCGCATGATGACGGAGGCCGAGACCGTCGCCGCCCGGTTCGGCGCGACGATGGCGACGCCGATGGAGAAGCGCATCGAGTTCACGGTGGGGCTGGGCGACCACAAGATGTCGATGCTGACCGACCTCCAGTCCGGCAAGCCGCTCGAGATCGATGCGCTGGCCGATTCGATCGCCGACCTCAGCGAGCTGGCAGGCGTCGGGACGCCGACCATCGACATGATGCTGGCGCTGCTGAAGCTGCGAGCAGTGTCCTCTTAGGAGGGCGCCACGCCCGCCGCACGGGATTCACCGATCACACCGTCATGTGCTTGCGTACAGCCTCGACGTCGAAGGTCTCTCGGGTGCCGGACAGCACTACCTCCCCGCGGTCCATGACGGCGAAATCGTCCGCCAGTTCGTGGGCGAAGTCGAGATACTGTTCGACCAGCACGATCGCCATGTCGCCGCGTTGGCGCAGGTAGGTGATGGCACGGCCGATGTCCTTGATGACCGACGGCTGAATTCCCTCGGTCGGCTCGTCGAGAAGCAGGAGCTTGGGCCGCATCGTCAGCGCGCGGCCGATCGCCAGCTGCTGCTGCTGGCCGCCCGAGAGATCGCCGCCGCGGCGCTTCAGCATCGACTGCAGCACCGGGAAGAGCTCGAACACCTCGTCCGGCACCTTCTTGTGCTCGCGGCTCACCGGGGCGAAGCCGGTCTCGAGGTTCTCCTTCACGGTCAGCAGCGGGAAGATCTCGCGCCCCTGCGGCACCAGCGCCACGCCGCGACGCGCGCGCTCGTAGGGCGGCAGCTTCGAGACCTCCTGGCCATCGACCTGGATGGTCCCGGACGCGATCGACTGCATGCCCGAGATCGCGCGCAGCAGGCTGGTCTTGCCGACGCCGTTGCGTCCGAGCAGGCAGGTCACGCGGCCGATCGCGGCCGACAGCGACACGCTGCGCAGCGCCTGGGCGGCGCCGTAGTAGAGATTGACGTTCTGGACTGAAAGCATTGTCATCGCCCGAGATACACTTCGACGACGCGGGGATCGGCGCTCACTTGGTCGAGGGTGCCCTCGGCGAGCATCGAGCCCTCGTGCAAGACCGTCACCTTGACGCCGAGCGCCCGCACGAAGCTCATGTCGTGCTCGACCACCACGACCGAGTGCGTCCTGTTGATTTCCCGCAGCACCTGAGCGGTCGTCTCGGTCTCGACGTCGGTCATGCCCGCCACCGGCTCGTCGACCAGCAGCAGCTTGGGGTCCTGTGCCAGCAGCATGCCGATCTCGAGCCACTGCTTCTGGCCGTGGCTGAGCCGTGCGGCCAGCATGTGCTGCTGCGCCTCCATGCGGATGATGGACAGGATCTCGTCGAGGCGCCGGTTCTCCTCCCGGGTCGGCGTGGCGAGCAGCAGCTTGTACCAGCTGCGCAGGCCTGCGAGCGCCAGCAGGAGATTGTCGCGCACCGTGTGGTTCTCGAACACGGTCGGCTTCTGGAACTTCCGGCCGATGCCGAGGGTGGCGATGCTGGCCTCGTCGAGCTTGGTGAGGTCGGCCGCGCCGTCGAACACCACTTCGCCGGTGTCAGGCCGGGTCTTCCCGGTAATGACATCCATCATGGTGGTCTTGCCGGCACCGTTGGGACCGATGATGGCGCGCATCTCGCCGGGCTCGATCAGCAGCGACAGGTTGTTCAACGCCCTGAAGCCGTCGAACGAGACGGTGACGCCGCTCAGGTAGAGCAGCGCGGAGGTGCTTCTCATGGCCGGGGCGTTCATGCCGGCGCCCTCGCCTTGCGAGCCTGCGAACGGGTCTTCATCTGGCTCCACAGGCCCACGATTCCCTTGGGCAGCAGCAGCGTGACGACGATGAAGAGCGCGCCCAGCGCGAACAGCCAGACCTCCGGCAGCGCGCCGGTCAGCCAGGTCTTGCCGAAGTTCACCAGAACCGCGCCGATGATGGGACCGACCAACGTGCCACGTCCGCCAACGGCGACCCACAAGACGGCCTCGATGGAATTGCCCGGAGCGAACTCTCCGGGATTGATGATGCCGACCTGCGGCACATAGAGCGCACCCGCCACGCCGGCCATTGCGGCGGACAGGACGAAGACGAAAAGCTTGAAGCCTTCGACGCGATAGCCGAGGAAGCGCATGCGGCTCTCCGCGTCGCGAACGGCAGTGAGCGCCTTGCCGAAACGCGAGCTGACGACCGCGGCCGAGATCACGAGGCCAAGGGCGAGCGCGACCGCCGAGGCGAAGAACAGTGCGGCACGTGTCTCGCTGGCCTGGACCGAATAGCCGAGGATGTCCTTGAAGTCGGTCAGGCCGTTGTTGCCGCCGAAGCCCATGTCGTTGCGGAAGAAGGCCAGCATCAGCGCGAAGGTCATGGCCTGGGTGATGATCGAGAGATAGACGCCGGTCACGCGGCTGCGGAAGGCGAACCAGCCCAGCGCGAAGGCGAGCGCGCTGGGCACCAGCAAGACCATGATGGCGGCGAACCAGAAATGGTCGAACCCGTGCCAGAACCAGGGAAGTTCCTTGTAGTTCAGGAACACCATGAAGTCGGGCAGGATCGGGTTGCCGTAGACGCCGCGGGTGCCGATCTGGCGCATGAGGTACATCCCCATGCAATAGCCCCCCAGGGCGAAGAAGGCGCCGTGGCCGAGCGAGAGGATGCCGCAGAAGCCCCAGACCAGGTCGACGGCCAGCGCGAGCAGCGCATAGCAGAGATACTTGCCGAAGAGCTGCAGCACCCACGACGGCACGTGGGCCGGATTGGACGCGGCCAGGATCAGGTTCGCGAGCGGCAGAGCGATGCCGACCGCCAGGATCAGGAGGACGCAGAGGCGCAGGTTGCGATCCATTCCCTGCCAGAGAAAGCGCGTGATCATTCGACGGACCGCCCCTTGAGCGCGAACAGGCCGCGGGGGCGTCGCTGGATGAACATTATGATGAAGACCAGGACCAGGATCTTGCCCAGCACGGCACCGGCATAGGGCTCGAGGAACTTGTTCACGACGCCCAGCGTCATCGCGCCGATCAGGGTGCCGAACAGGTTTCCGACGCCGCCGAACACCACGACCATGAAGGAGTCGATGATGTAGCCTTGGCCGAGATTGGGACTGACATTGTCGATCTGGCTGAGCGCCACACCGGCTAGCCCGGCGATGCCGGAGCCCAGGCCGAAGGTCAGGGCATCGACGCGCGGGGTGCGGATGCCGACGGCCGAGGCCATTGGGCGGTTCTGCGTGACGGCGCGCATGTAGAGGCCGAGGGGCGTCTTGCGCAGCAGCAGGATCAGCGCAACGAAGACGACCAAGGCGAATACGACGATCCAGAGGCGGCCATAGGTGATGTTGAGCTGGCCGAGCTGGAACGTGCCGGACATCCACGACGGCGCCCCGACCTCGCGGTTGGAGGAGCCGAAGATGGAGCGTACCGCCTGCTGCAGGACGAGCGACAGCCCCCAGGTCGCGAGCAGCGTGTCGAGAGGGCGGCCATACAGGAAGCGGATGATGGTGCGTTCGATCAGGATGCCGATCGCGCCCGAGACGAGGAAGGCAAGCGGCAGCGCGATGACCAGCGAAACATCGAACAGATGCGGCGCCGATGTGCGGATGACCTCCTGGACGACGAAGGTCGTGTAGGCGCCCAGCATGACCATCTCGCCATGCGCCATGTTGATCACTCCCATCGTGCCGAAGGTGATGGCGAGCCCGATCGCGGCCAGCAGCAGTACCGAACCGAGCGAAATGCCATACCAGACGTTCTGCGCCATCTGCCAGGCGGCCAGCGTCTGCTCGATCGAGCCGGCCGCGGCGACGGCGGCGGCCTTGACCTCGCCGTCGGAGTTGGCGGCGACAGTGTTCAGGACGCCCAGCGAATCCCGGTCGGCGCGCTCGCGAACGACGGCGATCGCGGTAATCTTCTGGGCTGGCGGAGAATCGGGTGTCGCTAGAATGATGGCGGCCCGCGCCTCGCTCATGGCGCGTTTGATGCGCGGGTCCTTTTCTGCGGCAAGCGCCTGGTCGAGAGCCGCCAGCGCCGAGGTGTCGCGACGCTTGAAGAGGGAATCTGCGGCATTGAGCCGGACCCGGGCATTGGGGCTCATCAGGGTGAGCGAACCGACGGCGGCCTCGATGGCGCCGCGCAGACGGTTGTTGACCCGTACCCTCTCGAGGTCGGATTCTACAGCCGTGCCCGCCGGATTGCCGGTGAGCGCATCGATCAGCGCCAGCCTGTTGCCGTCGGCCCTGGCGATGACGGCCTGCTTGTCGGACGTGCGAACGTAGAGCTGGCCCGCCGCCAGCGCCTCGAGGATCGGTACGGCCCGGTCGTCGCCTGAGGCCGCGAGCGCGGTGATCGCTGCGTCACGATCGCTCAAGCCACCGGAAGTGAGGTTGCCCACCAGGGTGGCGAGGTCGGCCGCGAGGGCCGCTCCAGCCAGCGCCAGCGACACGAACACCGAGAGCAGGACCGAAACCGGTCGAAGAAGAGGCATGGGCTTTGACTTGATCCGGGAGATGGAAACGGGGCGACCTTCCAGCCGCCCCGTCCGTTTGGGTCCTGCGTGGCTGTTACTTCGCCGCCTTGCCGATGCACTTGTTGGCAACGGTGTCGAAGTTTCCGCAGTTCACGGGCTTCGTCCAATCGGCCTTCAGGTTCTTCGAGTCGTCGAGGATCGGCGACCAGGCCTCACCCGCGACGAGGCCGGGGGTCTTCCACACCACGTCGAACTGCCCATTGTCCTCGATCTCACCGATCAGCACGGGCTTGGTGATGTGATGGTTCGGCAGCATCTCGGAGATTCCGCCCGTCAGGTTCGGAACCTTGATGCCGATGAGCGCGTCGATCACCTTGTCGGGGTCGGTCGTGCCGGCCTTCTTGACCGCTTCGACCCACATCCGGAAGCCAATCACCGAAGCTTCCATCGGATCGTTGGTCACGCGCTTCGGATTCTTGGTGAAGGCCTGCCAGGTCTTGATGAATTCCGCGTTTGCCGGATCCTTGACCGACTGGAAGTAGTTCCAGGCCGCCAGATGGCCGACCAGCGGCTTGGTATCGATGCCGGCCAGTTCTTCCTCGCCCACCGAGAAGGCGACGACGGGGATGTCCTTGGCCTTGATGCCCTGGTTGCCGAGTTCCTTGTAGAACGGGACGTTGGCGTCGCCGTTGATCGTCGAGACGACGGCGGTCTTCTTGCCGGCCGAACCGAACTTCTTGATGTCAGCCACGATCGACTGCCAGTCGGAATGACCGAAGGGCGTGTAGTTGATCATGATGTCTTCCTTCGGAACGCCCTTCTGAATCAGGTACGCTTCGAGGATCTTGTTGGTCGTGCGCGGATAGACGTAGTCGGTACCGGCCAGGACCCAGCGCTTCACGTTGCCGCCGTCCTTGCTCATGAGGTAGTCGACCGCCGGGATCGCCTGCTGGTTCGGCGCGGCGCCGGTATAGAACACGTTGCGCTGGCTCTCCTGGCCCTCGTACTGGACCGGGTAGAAGAGGATGCCGTTCAGCTCCTCGAATACCGGCAGCACCGACTTGCGGCTGACCGAGGTCCAGCAGCCGAACACCACGGCGACCTTTTCCTTCTGCAGGAGCTCGCGCGCCTTCTCGGCGAACAGCGGCCAGTTCGACGCCGGATCGACCACCACGGGTTCCAGCTTCTTGCCCAGCAGGCCGCCCTTCTTGTTCTGCTCCTCGACCATCATCAGGACGACGTCCTTGAGGGTCGTCTCGCTGATTGCCATCGTGCCCGACAGCGAATGGAGGATGCCGACCTTGATCGTATCCCCCGCCTGCGCAAACGCGCTGGTCGCCGCGCTGGCCACGAGGCCGGCGGCAACGAGGCCCGTCCGCATGAGTGTTCCCAATTTCATCCCGCTCTCCTTGTCTTTCGACGGAATCTCCCCGCCGAAACCGAAGGAATGCGAAAGTCGTGCCAAACCGACCCGATGCCCTTGGGACAAGGGTTAGTTGGCAATCAGGACGAGCGCTCCCCCGGCCATCACCGCGCCGCCCAGGGCCCGCAATCCCAGGTCGCCGACGGCACGGCGCGCAACCCAGCCGAGCCCCAGGCCTGCGGCTTGTAGCATGGCCGTCGCCGCGACGAACCCGAGGACGTAGAAGCCCGTCCCGCCCGCCGGCGCCTCGACGGCATGGGCATAACCGTGGAACACGGCAAAAAGCCCGACGACCGCCATGGCCACCGCCGACGGGAGTCGCACCTCGGCCACGATAAGTGTGCCGAGTGCCAGAACCGATGCCACGATCGCCGCCTCCACAAGAGGCAATTTAATGCCCGCGAATCCGGCAGCTGCCCCGACAAGCATCATCGCGATGAAGGAAACCGGGACAAGGTAGGCAGCGGCCGGCCGCTTCACTGCCAGCAGCGAGGCCCAGACGCCCACACCAATCATCGCCAGCAGGTGATCGACCCCGGTGAACGGGTGGGCGAATCCCGAAGCCTCGTGTCCGGGATGGGCCAGCACCGGGCCTGCCACCATTACAAGCAAAGCCGCCATGCGGATCGTCCGAATCGTCATTGACTACTCCTGTATTTGATTCAGCCGCGACGGCAGGCCGCCTTGCCGCACAATGAAGGCCGCGATTTCTTCCAGACCCCGATTCTCCTTGAGATTGGAGAAAATGAAGGGCCGCTGACCGCGCATCCGGCGGGCGTCGCGGTCCATGACGTCGAGGCTGGCGCCGACCAGAGGCGCGAGATCGATCTTGTTGATCACCAGCAGGTCCGACCGGGTGATACCAGGCCCGCCCTTGCGCGGGATCTTCTCGCCGGCAGAAACGTCGATCACGTAGATCGTGAGATCGGCCAGCTCGGGCGAGAAGGTCGCGGCTAGGTTGTCGCCGCCGGATTCGACGAAAATGACCTCCAGATCCGGCCACTTGCGGACGATATCGGACACGGCAGCCAGGTTGATCGAGGCATCCTCGCGGATCGCCGTGTGCGGGCAGCCGCCCGTCTCGACACCGACGATGCGCTCCGGGGCCAAAGCGCCCGCCCGCGTCAGGAACTCGGCGTCTTCCTTCGTGTAGATGTCGTTGGTGACGACCGCGATGTCGTAGGTATCGCGCATGCGCTTGCACAGGCGCTCGACGAGCGCCGTCTTGCCGGATCCGACGGGGCCGCCGACCCCCACTCTCAGCGGACCACGCAGGCTCATTTGTCCATTTCTCCGGCCACCAGGGCGATATATCCCACACCGAGCAACAGGCAGTAAGGCGAATAGTAGCGCCGGTTGCGCGTGGCAAACGGTTCGATCGTAAAATGCGCCTTCCATCGATGGCTGAAACCCGCGATTCCCCGCGCCACGAAGATGCCGGCGATCATGTAGGTGCCGGCAAGCACCGCCGGCTCCCCGATGCGCCCCAGCACGTACCATGGCCACAGCGCCATCACGGCAAGGACCAGCGCCACGAGGAAGCACTGCCAGGAAGGCGGCATGCGGCGGCGCCCGTCGCCGACCACGCTGCGCGCGAGAGCCTCCTCGCTCGCCTCCGGCCAGTGACTGCCGAGACCCCACATCACATGGATCACGGCAATGGCGCCGACGCCGATCGTCAGGAGAAAGGCCATCAGGGCGGTCATGAGCGAAAAAGCCGTGTGTACTGCGTTTCGTGACGGAGCGAGCACCAGTCGAGGAGCGGCGTCGCCGTCCCGACCTCGTCCAGGGATTCGACCGCGATGGCGGCACGGGTCACTTCGTAAACCGATGCCTCGAGAGCGGCCAAGGCGATCTGACCGTCGGTCTGGCCAAGCGGCACGGCGCGCAGGGCGGCCGAGATCAGGTTGGCGGTAAAGGCGTGGAGATAGCCCGCCAATGCCTGCTCGAGCGGGATCTCGTGCGCCGCGGCGGCAAGCGCCACTGCGACCGGCAGGGCCAGTTCACCGTCGAGCCGCCGATGCGCCTCGTCGAGTGCGGCGTGGGGCCAGGCCGTGCGCGTGATCGACAGGAACGACCCGCCCTGCTGGCGCGATTCCAGCGCCATTTCCGAGGTGCCGCGCCAGGCGGCGGCGCGTTCGGCGATCGCGTCGAACAAGCACCAATCTCCCCTGCAGGCTGCCCGCCAACTCGCCGCGAACAAGGCGCCGTCGACGCAGCCTGTGCCACGCCGCAATACGCTGTCGAGCCAAGCCACCAGCGAGGCGCGGTCCCTGATCAGGCCTTCCTCCACCGCGGTCTCGACGCCATGGCTGTAACTGAAAGCGCCGACCGGATACGACGGCGAGAGCCATGCGAGCAAACGGTAAAGCGGGTCGCTAGTCATGTCGCTCCGCATGCAGCTCGCCATGGCGATGGCCGGTGTCGTGATTGTGCTGGCCGTAGGCGCCGCCTTCCGGATCGAATGGCGCGCGAACCTTGCGGACCTCGGCGTCCAGCCCCTTCAGCATGTCGACGATGACGTGATCGTCGCGGATCAGGATGCGGTCGCTGTCGATCTGCGTCGGCAGGTGGCGATTGCCGAGGTGCCAGGCGAGCCGCGCGAACGAGGCGGCATCGCGGCCGCGCACCTCGACCAGGTCCTCGTCGGCGGCCTTTACCTCGACGAAGCCGCCCTCCTCCAGCTTCAGGCCGTCGCCGGTGTGCAGCACCACCGGTTCGACCAGGTCCAGCAGGAAGTCGAGCCCGTCGTCGCCCAGCATGCGCAGACGGCGACGGTAACGGTCATCGAACAGCAGGGTGACCGTGTCGGTGCGCTCGGAGGCGGGCCAGCGGCCGGCCCGCACGACGTCGATGGCGCGCTTCATGGTCAGAACAGGAAGTAGCGTTGCGCCATCGGCAGCGACGTGGCGGGCTCGCACGTCAGCAGCTCGCCGTCAGCCCGCACCTCGTAGGTCTCGGGATCGACGTCGATCTTCGGGCAGGTCGAATTGTGCACCATGTTCTTCTTGCCGATCTTGCGCGTGCCCTTCACCGGCAGCAGCGGGCGGGTGAGCCCCCATTTCTTGGCGACGCCCTTGGTGATCGCCGCCTGCGAGACGAACAGTACCGGACTGGTCACCAGGCTGCGGCCGAACGCGCCGAACATCGGCCGATAGTGGACCGGCTGCGGCGTCGGGATCGAGGCGTTCGGATCGCCCATCGGGGCGGCGATGATCGAGCCGCCGATCAGCACCATGTCGGGCTTGGCCCCGAAGAAGGCCGGCGACCACATCACGAGATCGGCGCGCTTGCCGACCTCGACCGAGCCGACATGCCTGGCGATGCCGTGGGTGATCGCCGGGTTGATCGTGTACTTGGCGACATAGCGCTTGACGCGAAAATTGTCGTTGTTGCCGGTCTCTTCCTTCAGCCGGCCGCGCTGCTTCTTCATCTTGTCCGCGGTCTGCCAGGTGCGGATCACGACCTCGCCGACGCGGCCCATCGCCTGGCTGTCCGACGACATCATGGAGAAGGCGCCCATGTCGTGGAGGATATCCTCCGCCGCAATGGTCTCCTTGCGGATACGGCTCTCGGCGAAGGCCACGTCCTCGGGGATCGCGGCGTCGAGATGATGGCAGACCATCAGCATGTCGAGATGCTCGTCCACGGTGTTCACCGTGTAGGGCATCGTCGGGTTGGTCGAGGACGGCAGCACGTTCTTCTCGCCGGCCAGACGGATGATGTCCGGCGCATGGCCGCCGCCGGCGCCTTCGGTGTGGAACGTCGCGATGGTGCGGCCCTTGAAGGCGGCGCGCGTCGTCTCGACGAAGCCCGACTCGTTCAAGGTGTCGGTATGGATCGCCACCTGCACATCCATGCGATCAGCGACCGTCAGGCAATTGTCGATGGCCGCCGGCGTCGTGCCCCAATCTTCGTGAAGCTTGAGTCCACAGGCGCCGGCCTCGACCTGCTCCTTGATGCCGGCCGGCTTCGACGTGTTGCCCTTGCCGAAGAAACCGAGGTTCATCGGCAAGCCTTCGGCCGCCTGCAGCATGCGGCCCATGTGCCAAGGGCCGGGCGTCACGGTGGTGGCAAGCGTGCCATGTGCCGGGCCGGTGCCGCCACCCATCATGGTGGTGACGCCGCTATAGAGCGCATCGTCGACCTGCTGCGGGCAAATGAAGTGGATGTGGCAGTCGATGCCGCCCGCCGTAATGATCTTGCCCTCGCCGGCAATCGCTTCGGTGCCAGGGCCGATCACGATATCCACGCCGGGCTGTACGTCGGGATTGCCGGCCTTGCCGATGGCCACGATCAGCCCGCCCTTCAAACCGATATCGGCTTTCACGATGCCCCAATGATCGAGGATCAGCGCATTGGTGATCACGGTATCGACGGCACCCTGGGCGCGCGTACGCTGGCTCTGGCCCATGCCGTCGCGGATCACCTTGCCGCCGCCGAACTTCACTTCCTCGCCGTAGATCGTGTGGTCCTTCTCGACCTCGATGAAGAGATCGGTATCGGCCAGCCGCACCTTGTCGCCCACCGTGGGGCCGAACATGTGGACATAGGCCGAGCGCGAGATGCGCGTCGGGCCCTCGTTCGACGGACCGACCTTGGCGATGGGACCGAGCTTCCCACCGACCCTGCCCTGGAAACCGTGGCTTTCGCGGCTGCCGAGATAGGGCGTGAGCCTCACCGTGCGCGACTGGCCGGGCTCGAAGCGCACGGCGGTGCCGGCCGCGATGTCGAGCCGCATGCCTTTGGCGCGCTTGCGGTCGAACCTCAGCGCGTCGTTGGTCTCGAAGAAATGATAGTGGCTGCCGACCTGGATCGGCCGGTCGCCGGTATTGGCGACCTCGATGGTGATCGGGTTGCGGCCCTTGTTGAGCTCGAGCTCGCCCGCGCTCGGGAGGATTTCACCTGGTATCATGGCGTCTTTCCTCAGCGAATCGGGGCGTGGACGGTGACGAGCTTGGTGCCGTCGGGAAAGGTCGCCTCGACCTGGATCTCGGCCAGCATGTCGGCGATGCCGTCCATGACCTGGGCCCGCGAGATCACGTGTGCCCCATCGCGCATCAGATCGGCGACCGAGCGGCCGTCACGAGCGCCTTCGACGACGAAATCGGTGATCAGCGCCACCGCCTCGGGGTAGTTCAGTTTCACGCCGCGCTCCAGGCGGCGGCGCGCCACGATGGCGGCCATGGCCACGAGCAACTTGTCCTTCTCGCGCGGCGTCAAATTCATGCGTTTCCCCCGGCCGGTTGGTTCCGACTATAGCGCGAGCCAGTTTGCATCAAACATGCCAAACGCGCGGCAAGCGGCGCCCGCGAAATTCGGTGAGAAACCTTATGGTCGCGTGGCGCACCGCCGTCGCTTCACCCATCAGGCGCGCGACGAGGATCCCGTTCACCACCGTGACACCTGCCCGCACGTCGTCCGCAGTGTCGAGCAGGGCTCGCGCCTGCTCGAAGTGCGGTTGCGGCGCATCCCACACGCCGATCACGGTCGCGAGTGCATTGGCCGAGCCGAACCCGGCACCGTCCGGCGTCTCGCCCTCGACGCGCAATGTATCGGTCCAGACCAGGCGACCCGGGCGGCGCACCGACCAGGCATCGAGCAGAAGGCCGGACGCGAAGCGCTCGCCCGAGGCACCACGCCCCAGAACCACCATCTCGCAGGCCAGGAGAGATCCGCCCTCGACCACCTCGGCCACCGTCCGCCGCTTCAGCTGGGCGCCCTCGAACACGATCGTCTCCTGGGGCAACCAGTCGAGCACAGCGCCTTCAGCAACCCGTATCTCGACGTCGATCGTGCAGGCAGGGCTCCCCTTCGACGCGCGATAGATCTTCTCGGCTGCCTGAGTGGTCGCTACCGCCTCGGCGCCGGGACCGATCTCGACCGCCAACTTCAGGGCATCGCCGCCCGTCACGCCGCCCGACGTGGTGATCATCACGGCCTGCGGCGGTTCGCCCGGCTCGGGTTTCGGGAACAAAACCCGGCAGGGGTCGCGTTGATAGAGATCGCCCAGGCGTGTCTTGCCGTCCCGCATGTCGAAGGTGACCCGGCTTTCGCCGGAGGCGCGCTGCATGCGGGGGGAGAGACTGGTGGTCATCGGGCCCGACTTGATAGATTAAGGATCGAAATGAGCAAGGCCTTCACCAAGGAAAGCGACGACGGCGACGAGGACGACCTGCCCGACGATGTCGGCGGATTGCCTCCCGGCGCCAAGAATTACATGACTCCGCAGGGCTTCGAGCGCATGCGCGAGGAGCTGATGACGCTCATGCGCAAGGAGCGCCCGGAGGTCGTGCAGGTCGTGTCGTGGGCGGCCGCAAACGGTGACCGCTCGGAGAACGGCGACTACCTCTATGGCAAGAAGCGCCTGCGCGAGATCGACCGCCGCATCCGGTTCCTGAGCAAGCGGCTCGAACGTTCGGAGGTCGTCGATCCGGCGAAGCGGCCCAGGACCGACCAGGTGTTCTTCGGCGCCACCGTCACCTACGTCAATTCCAGGGACGAGGAACGCACGGTCAAGATCGTCGGCGTCGACGAGGTCGATCCCGCCCGCGGCCATGTGAGCTGGATCTCGCCTATCGCGCGCGCCGTGATGCGGGCCCACGAAGGCGATGCCGTGCGGATGAATACACCCGGCGGCGAGGAAGAGATCGAGATCCTGAAGGTCACCTACGTCTGAGGTCGGCGAGCAGCCGGTCGACGAACTTCGGCGAGTAGCCCAGGAGGGCGGCTTCGTCGGCCAATTCTTTCTCCAGCCGGCCGAGCGCTTCGGTGAACGAGCCGCCCTTGGCCAGCGCCCTCTCGACCAGCACGTGAGCCTCGCGCTTGCCCATCTTCCGGGCGAGCAGAAATGTCGCGCGCTCGGCGAGGACAGCGGCTTCGGCGGCATCCATGTTGGCCTGCAGCGCGTCGGGCTCGATGGCAAGACCCGAGGCAACTTCCGCCATCGCCTCCACCGCCGATCCCAGGCATTCGACCAGCGCGGAGAGCGTCGGCCATTCGGCCTGCCAGCCGCCTAGTGCGCGCTCGTGCTCCTGCGGCATCGCCGCCACGATCGTCGCGGCGAGCATCGGCGCCCGCGCCGCCGCCGACAGAATGAGCGCGGCGCCGACCGGATTGCGCTTGTGCGGCATGGTAGAGGAGCCGCCGCGTCCGGGACCGGAAGGCTCGGCCGCCTCGCCCACCTCGACCTGCATCATCAGGGCAATGTCGCGCGACGCCTTGGCCAGTGCGCCGACGACCAGCGCGCAATCATGCGACAAGGCCGAAATGCGGACACGCTGCGTGAACCACGGGCCAGGCGGCAACGTGAGCTTCAGCTGCTTCGCCAACGCCTTCATGACGGGCTCGGCCTCCGGACCCAGCGCCGTCAGACTTCCCGACGCGCCGCCGAACTGCAGAACCTGCGTTTCATCGAAGCTCTCGCGGAGACGCCGGCGGGCACGATCGATGTCGGACGCCCAGCCGGCGATCTTCTGGCCCAATGCCAGCGGCGTCGCCGGCTGCAGCAGCGTGCGACCCAGCATCGGCGTCCTGCGGTGCTTCTTCGCCAGACGCGCGAAGGCCGAGACGATGCCGTCGAGCGACTTCAGCAGCGGGGGCAGCGCCTCGCCGAGCTGCAGCACCATCGCTGTGTCGATCACGTCCTGGCTGGTGGCTCCCCAATGGACGTAGTCGGCGGCCTTCGGACTGCGCCGCGCGACCTGTTCGGTCAGCGCCTTAACGACCGGTACCGTCAAGGTCGCGGTGCGACGCGCGGCGGCGGCGAGCGGCGCGGGATCGTAGAGCGACGCATCGCAGGCTTCGACGATGACCGACGCCGCCCGCTTAGGAATCAGGCCGGCGGCCGCGGTCGCTTCGGCCAGCGCCGCCTCGAAGCGCAGCATGTGGCGCAAAGTGGCGGTGTCGGAGAAGCACTCTGCGGTCGCAGCCGATGAACCCAGCGCAGAGACCAGACGAACCGTCACTGATTCAGCAGTCGAAGAAGACGGTTTCGGTCGGACCGCCCAGATGGATCGGCAGCCGCCAGACGCCGACACCGTCCCGAGTCGCGATCAGGGTGGCGCGCCGCGCCGGCTCGACCAGCTTCAGCACGGGATCCTCGACCAGCGCCGGATCGCCGTCGAAATAGAGGCGCGTCGCGAGACGGTTGAGGACGCCGCGCGCGAATACGGACACGTTGATGTGGGCCGCCTGCAGGCCACCCGCCGGCCACGGCACGCGGCCCGGCCTCACCGTGCCGAAGCGGGCGCATCCCGACGGATCGGTCGAGGCGCGGCCGAAGCCCTCGAAGCCGGGATCGAGCGGCAGGTTGCGGCGATCCTCGGGGTGGCTGTAGCGACCGTAGCTGTTGGCCTGCCAAATCTCGAACAGGCCGTCTGGCACGATCGCGCCTTCGGCGTCATGCAGGGTGAGCGCGATCTCGATCCTTTCCCCCGCGACGCCGGCAAGCGCCAGGTCCTGGCGATAGGCGTTGGTGACGGTGCCGAAATAGAACGGGCCGATGGTCTGCGACGGCGTCAGCGCGCGGCTCATGAAGTCTCCATCGGCGTCGCGTGGCGGCCGCGCAGGACGATGTCGAAGCGATAGGCCAGCGCCCAGCCCGGCTGCGTCGCGTCCATGTCGAAGGCGGCCTGCAGTCGCGCCCGCGCGCCTTCGGGCACCGAATTGTAGATCGGATCGAAGGCCAGCAACGGATCGTTCGGGAAATACATCTGCGTGATCAGGCGCGTCGCGAAGGCCGGCCCGAACAGGGAGAAGTGGATGTGCGCCGGCCGCCAGGCATTGTGGTGGTTGCCCCAGGGATAGGCGCCCGGCTTGATGGTGATGAACCTGTAGTTGCCGTCGGCATCGGCGCGGGCGCGGCCGCCGCCGTGGAAATTCGGATCGAGCGGTGCGTCGTGCTGGTCGCCGGGATGATGGTAGCGGCCGGCCGCGTTGCATTGCCAGATCTCGACCAGCGCCTCGGGCACCGGCCGGCCCTCCTCGTCGAGCACCCTGCCCTGCACGACGATGCGTTCGCCGAGTGGCGCGCCCATGCGCTGCCGCGTGAGGTCGTTCTCACCGGCGTCGAGTCGCTCCTCGCGCAGCAGCGGCCCGGTGATCTCGGACAGAGTTTGCGGCAGCACGATCGCCGGCTTCGACGGCGATCGGCTGACCGTCGATTTGTAGGCCGGCGACAGATTGGGCGGATGGTTCCCCGCGGCGGTCCGGCGGTACGTTTCCTCTTTCATGCCATCAAGCTTAGCGCCTCCTCAGGCGGCGCGCACCTCCAGCCCCTGCGGCGTGGCACGATAGCCGGTGAGGGTCCGCTCGGCATAGCCCAGCCGCCAGTCGAGCATCTTGCGGGCATAGTCGGCGACAATCGCGGCATAGGCGGGATCGGCGGCGCAATTGACGAACTGACCCGGGTCCTTCGCGAGGTCGAACAGCAGCGGCGGCAGGGCCGCGAAATGCACGTACTTGAACTTCTCGTCCTGCACGACCGCCAGCGAGCATTTGTCCATCGGTACGCCCAGCGCCGATTCGGGCTGGCTGTAGTACAGGTCGCGGAAGTCGAACTCGTAGTGGACCTCGGTGCGCCAGTCGGCCGGGGCCGCGCCCTCGCAGAACGGCAGCAGCGAGCGGCCGTCACACTGGCGTGGCACAGGCAGGCCCATCCATTCCAGGATGGTCGGCATGGTGTCGATCGTCTCGGTGAAGCGATCGACGATGCTGCCGCGTGACCCGTCGGCTTCGGCGCGCGGATCGCGGATCACCATGGGGATACGATAAGATTCGTCGAAGTAGCCGATTTTGCCCAGCAGGTGATGGTCGCCGCCCTGCTCGCCGTGGTCGCAGGTGAAGACGATCAGCGTGTCGTCCCACTGACCGGTCTCCTTCAGATAATCGAACACGCGGCCGAGATGATCGTCGATCTCGCTCATCAGGCCGCAATAGGTGGCGCGCATCTGCGCCACTTCGGCCTCGGTCATGTCGGAACCGAGCTTCCGGCCGTCCTGGAAGAAGCTGGCCTGCTTGATGTTGCGCACATAGTAGTCGAGCAGCGCGTTCTGCTTGCCCTCCTCGGCGGGCGATGCCGCCCGGACCGGGCTGGGCATGTCCTCGGGCCGGTACATGGAATTGTAGGGTTCGGGAGCGATGAACGGCGGGTGCGGCCGGTAGTAGCCGAGATGCAGGAACCACGGCTTGCCGCCGCGGCCGCGCAGATAGTCGAGGCCGCGCTCGGTGAACCAGGCCGTGTCGGACAATTCCTTGGGAATGACCGCCGGACACCCTGTCGCGCCGGCCCCCGGCTCTCCTTGCGGCAACCAGATATCCTCGCGGGTCTTCGGCAGCTGGAAGCCCTGGCTGGCGATCCAGCCGAAGTAGGCATCGCGGTTCTCGAAGGCGCCCACCGAATGGAAGCCTTCCATGATGTCGCCCAGCACGAAGAAGCGCGGATCGTTGGGCGCGGTCTGGCGCGGGTCGGGCGTGGTGGTCGTGTAACCCACCAACGCCGGATCGTAGCCGCCGCGCCGCAACTCATGCGCCAGGTTGGTGAACCGCGAGGCCAGTGGAATCGTGTTCTGCACCGCACGATGGTTCATCATGTACAGGCCCGTCAGCAGGCTGGCGCGCGCCGGGCCGCAGGGCACTCCTTGCGTGAAATGGTTGCGGAACGTCACGCCCTCGGCGCACACCCGGTCGAGATTGGGCAGCTTCAGATAATCCGCGCCGAGCTTGGGCAGCATCAGCCCGCGCCACTGGTCGACGACGATCAACAGGACATTCTTCGGCGCAGGCATGTTCATTCACCGAGGTTGGATGGCGGCGGGATTGCGATAGAGTGGCGCCAAATCGACGGAGGAGACAACACGTGGCGCGTTTCAAGATCGTGACGACCGGACCGGGCAACACCGATCATTCGCTGGAAATGGAGACGCTCGGCCCCATCGGCGCGGAAATCGTCGAGGTTTCAGGCGGCGAGGCCGAGCTCGTCGAGGCGGTCGCCGATGCCGACGCGATCTACGGCAAGGGCCGTCCGCGCATCACCGCGAAGGTGATCGAGGCAGGCAAGAAGCTGAAGGTCGTGTCGCTGGGCAGCGTCGGTGTCGATTCGGTGGACGTCGATGCGGCCACCCAGCTCGGGATTCCGGTCACCAACGTACCCGACACATTCATCGAGGAGGTGGCGGATCATGCCATGACCCTGATCCTCGCGAGCTGGCGGCGCCTGGTGGTACAGGACCAGATGGTGCGCAAGGGCGAATGGGCCAAGGGGCGACCGCACCTCTACCAGTTCCCGCGCCTCATGGGCATGACTCTGGGCTTCATCTCCTTCGGCCATGTCGCCCGCGCCGTCGCCAAGCGCGCGGCCCCGTTCGGCTTCCAGATGCTGGCCTACGATCCCTACATCGAGGAGCTGGTGATGTCCGATTATGGCGTCCAGCCGGTCGGCTACGACGAGCTGCTGCAGCGCTCCGACATCGTGAGCATGCATGCGCCCGGCACCAAGGACGCGTATCACCTCATGAAGGAAGAGCAGTTCCGCCAGATGAAGAAGACGGCGCTGTTCGTGAACACCGGCCGCGGCTCGACGGTCGACGAGCCGGCGATGATCAAGGCGCTGCAGGAAGGTTGGATCGCCGGCGCTGGCCTCGACGTGCTCGAGACCGAGCCGGTCGGCCACAACAATCCCCTGCTCGCGATGGACAACGTCATCCTCACCGCGCACGTCGCCTCGGCTTCGAGCCGCTTCGATCCGGCCCGCAAGCGCCGCGTCGGCGCCGAGCTGGCGCTGGTCCTGGGCGGCAAGTGGCCGCGCGCCTGCGTCAATCCGATGGTGCTGGAGAAGTCAAAGCTGCAGCGCTGGCAGCCCTTCTCGATGGAACGCGGCCCCGGCAACTGAGCCGGGTCGCGCTCACCCGCGGTGGCTCACAACTTCTGTTGCTGCAGCCGGTCGCGGATCGCGCGGTCGCATTGGGCGAGACTCTCGAAAGGCCCGAGGATGACGTGGCCGCCGTCGTCCATCGCATACCAGCCGGTCTGGGTGAGGTTGTAGTCGCCCAGATCCTCGCTCGGGACATGGACGGCGATCAAATCCTTCGGGGTGAGCATGGCTTGCACATGCGCTCACCTGCAGGCCATTTCAACCCCGCCATCAGGTAAGGCGCGTCCAGCCTGGAAGATTGACCGCACCGGGCGGCACCTCGCCCTTCACCAGCGCCTCGACCTGGCGGACCGTGTCCATCGCCTGGCTCTCGCTGGCGGGCGGCGTCAGGCCGCCGATGTGTGGCGTGGCGATGACGTTGGGCAGGCGCGCCAGCTCGGGCGAGGGCATCTGGTCGGGCGCACGGCCGACGTCCATCGCGGCGCCGGCAATGCGGCCCTCGGTCAGGACTTTCGCCAGGGCGGCTTCGTCGACCAGGTTGCCGCGCGACATGTTGATGAAAAAGGTATCCGGCTTCATGCGCGCGAAGGCCGCTGCGTCGAGCAGGTTCTCGGTCTCCTCGTTTGCGATGGCGAGGCAGATCACATAATCCGCCTTTGCCAGCAGTTCGTGCATCGGCAGCTTCACGAAGCGCGGGTCGTCCACCTGGGCATACGGATCCGAGACCATCACGGTCATGCCGAGCTGGGCCAGCACCGGCGCAAGCGCGCGCGAGATGCGGCCGTAGCCGATGAGGCCGACGGTCGAGCCCCCGAGCTGCCGGCCGACCCTGATCTGGAGCTTCGCCCCGTCGTGATAGGCCGTCGCCGCCCGCGTGATGCCGCGGGAAAGATCGACCATGAACCCCAGCGTGAGTTCGACCACCGACGGCACGAACCCGGCCTCGGCTTGGGTCACCAACACGCCCACCCTGGTCGCGGCGGCCACGTCGATGTTTCGGTTGTCGATAGCGCTGCGCATCACCACGCGCAGCCCCGGAAGGCTCTCGAAGACCAGCGCCGGTATCGCCGTCGCCCGGTCGGCGACGATGAAATCGACGCCGCGCGCCATGCCGATCACGCCCTGCGGATCGAGCGGCGCCTCGCCCTCGTGCAGCACGACCTCGACCAGCTCCTGCAGCCGGGCGAGCGCTCGGGCACCGTAGTATTGCCGCCGCGCAAGCGGGGCATGGGTGAGGAGAAGCTTGTCCATGCCGCCGAGCTTACGCCCCCAATGGGCGGAAAGAACCTATCGCGCTCGAAATATGCCTTTCAGAAGCACCAACGAGCAACATTGTTGCGCAACGCTCGCCGTGACCCTCGGTTCAGGGGGGCGACATTCGTTTCAATTGTTTCGTTTATTCGCCCCGATTCCAGCGATTTGGACGCCTGCTAGCTCTTCATCGGCGTGGCTTCGCCCACCATTGAAACATGCGCGGCGACGATGCGCCAGCCCTCGGACGTGCGCATCCAGGTATGGCTCTGCCGGCCGGGCTTGCTCGCCCCGTGCCGCTGGAACTCGCAGTTCGCGGTGCCGAAATCGCGGCCGTAGGTGACGATCCAGAGCTTCAGCAGGTCGCGGTTCGGTACGAACAGCGGATTGCGGCCCGAGCGGAAGGCCGCGATCTGGTCGTAACCGTAGAGCTGTTCGCCGACGCCGTAACGCAGTGTGTGCGGGCTCTTCCAGAAGAGCTCGTCCAGCACCGCGACATCGTTGCCGTTCAGCGCCGCCTCGTAGCGATTGAAGGCGGCCGTCACCTCGGCGACGACTTCGGGGATATTGATTTCCATGCGGTGTCCTCAGGCGGGCGGCGCGGCGGCCACGCCGAGCTTCTGCAGATGAGCGGCCACGCGCAGCGCGGCCTGTTCGTTGTAGGGTTTGGCGACAAGCTGCACGCCGATCGGCAGGCCGCCGGGACGCTGCAGCGGCGCCACCGCGACCGGCAGGCCGATGAAGGAGATCGGCTGGGTGTAGATGCCGAGATTGGCCCGTACCGCCAGCTCGACCCCGTCCAGAATCATCATGGTCTGGCCGAGCTTCGGCGCGGTGCAGGGCGTGGCCGGCGCCAGGATCACGTCGACCTCTTCGAACAGCTTCAGCACGTGGGCGCGGTACTGGCGGCGGAAGCGTTGCGCCTTCACATACCAGGCCCCAGGCAGCAGGGCTCCGGCCATGAAGCGCTCGCGCGTGTCGGGATCGAAATCCTGCGGCCGGGTCCGCAGCCGCGGCAGTTGGAGCTGCGCGCCCTCGATGGCAGTGATCACATAGGCTGCCGCGCGTGCCGCCGCCGCCTGCGGCAGCACGACGGTCCCGGTCGCACCCAATGCCTTTGCGACGGTCGCCACGGCCTCGAATGCCTCGGGCTCGCCACCCTTGGCGAAGTAGTCGCCGGCAATGGCGATGCGCAGCCCGTCCACGCCTTCGACCAGCCGCGGCAGCGTCGGGTCGGCCGGCCGGTCGGTGCAGACGGGATCGTCCGGATCCCAGCCCTGCATGGCGTCGAAGGAAAGCGCCAGGTCTTCCGCCGAGCGGGCAAGCGGACCGAGATGGTCGAAGGAATCGACGAAGGGGAACGACCCGGCGCGGCTGAGCCTGCCATAGGTCGGCTTCAGCCCGAACAGGCCGCAGAGCGAGGACGGCACGCGGATCGATCCGTTGGTGTCGGAGCCCAGCGCCAGGGGCACTTCGCCCGCCGCCACCGCCGCGCCCGAGCCGCCGGACGAACCGCCCGACATGCGCGTCGGATCGTGCGGATTACGCGACGGTCCGTAGTGGGCGTTTTCGCCGGTGAAGTCGTAGGCGTACTCGCCCATGTTGAGGCCGCCGACCAGGATGGCACCGGCCGCTTCGAGCTTGCGCACCAGCGCGCCGTCGCGGCCGGCCTTGGGACCGTCGACGTTGATCTTCGAGCCGGCGCGGGTCGGCAGGCCGGCAATGTCGAACAGGTTCTTTACCGCGAAGGGCACGCCCAGCAGCGGCCCGCGATGAAGGCCGGCATCGATCTCCGCCGCCCTCTTGCGGGCGCGCTCGGCCACGACATCGGTGAAGGCGTTCACCGTGGGCTCGGCCGCCTCGATTCGCTTCAGAGTGGCATCGATCACGGCACCGGCCTTGACCTTGCCGCTCATCACCGCGCCCGCAATCTCCGTCGCGGTCGCGGCTTTCGATGTGGGATCGCTCATGGCCGGAACACAGGTGCCGACATCAGCTCGTCCTCGAGGTCCATCTCCAGCAGCGGTCGCGCGATCACCAGCGAGCGTTCGACGTTCAGGATCACGTTGGGGAGATACTCGGGTGCGATCGTGAGGCTCGCGGTTTTCGCCCCCTCCTCGACCAAGCGCGCCACGTCACGCTTCTCTTCGGCCATGCGCTTCCTTCCTTCATTCAATCGGCACGACGGTCTTCACACGCCGTGGAGATCGCGACGCATGAGCCGGTAACTCGCACCCAGTTCGCGTCCAAGCTGCCGAAGAATCTGCAGGATTGCCAGCCCGGCCGCCGTCTCATGCCCGCCACGCTTCATGGCACACCCTCGCCCTCCCGTTCGTGCTCGGCCGAGGACGCAAGGACCGTGCCAACGCCTGCGCGAATCTGGTGGCTGCAATTGCCGTGGCGCTTGTCTACAACCGCCCCATGACAGCCTTTCTCGACCTCGGGATTCACGCGCTGCTCGGCGCCTATCGGGCCGGCACGCTCGACGTGCAGCAGGCCATCGACGAGGTGCTGAAGCGCATCGCGAATGCCGGCGACGACAAGGTCTGGATCTCGCGGGCGTCCGACGCGGATCTCCGCGCGCAGGCTGCCGCGCTCGACGCGCGGCGCAACGAGATCGACCGACTGCCGCTCTATGGCGTGCCCTTCGCGGTGAAGGACAATCTCGACGTGGCCGGCATGGCGACGACCGCGGCCTGCCCGGGCTTCGCCTATGAGGCCAAGAGTTCCGCGGAGGTCGTGCAGCGTCTCGTCGACGCCGGCGCGATCGTGATCGGCAAGACCAACCTCGACCAGTTCGCCACCGGCCTCGTGGGCGTGCGCTCGCCCTATGGGGTGCCGCGTAATCCGTTCGACTCCTCGTATGTGCCGGGTGGATCGAGCTCGGGCTCGGCGGTGGCCGTTTCGTCCGGCCTCGTGAGCTTCTCGCTGGGCACCGACACGGCCGGATCGGGTCGCGTGCCGGCCGGCTTCAACAACATCGTCGGCCTCAAGCCGACGCCCGGCCTGCTCAGCAACGACGGCATGGTGCCGGCCTGCCGCTCGCTCGATTGCACGTCCGTCTTCGCGCTCTCCTGCGCCGATGCCGATGCCGTGCTCGCCGTCGTCGCCGTCGTCGCCGAGCCGAGGATCACTCCCGCCATCGGCAGGGCTTTCCGCTTCGGAGTCCTCGGCACGAAGGACGCCGAGTTCTTCGGCGACGCCGCCTATGCCGTGCTCTATGCCCAGTCGGTCGAGCGGCTGAAGGGCCTGGGCGGGACGCCGGTCGAGATCGACTACGCGCCGTTCCGCGACGCCGCGCAGCTTCTCTATAACGGCCCCTGGGTCGCCGAGCGCACCGCGGCGGTCGGCGCCTTCATGGAGTCCGCCGACGACGCGGCGGGCGTCTGGCCCACCACACGACAGATCGTGCTGAGCGGCCTCGAATACAGCGCCGTCGATGCCTTCGAGGGCCAGTACCGACTCGCCGAACTCAAGGCGCGTGCCTTCGCGCAAATGGAGGGGCTCGATTTCGTGGCGGTGCCGACCGCCGGCACGATCTACAAGCTGGCCGACCTCGAGCGCGAGCCGGTGCTCTACAACTCGCATCTCGGCCACTACACCAACTTCGTGAATTTCTTCGGCCTCTCGGCCCTCGCCGTACCGGCCGGCTTCCGGCCCGACGGCATGCCGTTCGGAATCACCCTGATCTCGCGCGCCCATGCCGAGCGCCCCCTGCTGTCTTTCGGTGCCCGCTGGCAACGGGCGGTGCCCCTGCCGCTCGGCAAGACGATGAGCCGGCTGCCGGAGCCGGAGAAGGATCCGATCGTCGAGGAGGATCGCGTGCCGATTGCCGTTGTCGGCGCGCATATGAGCGGTCTTCCCCTGAACGGCCAGCTTCTGGAGCTGGGCGGCCGGCTGGAGAGAGCCGGCAGGACCGCGCCCGCCTATCGCTTCTACGCCCTGCCGGGCGGCCCACCACATCGGCCCGGTCTGGTGCGCGTGGCCGAGGGCGGGGCTGCGATCGAGCTGGAAGTCTGGAGCCTGCCCGCCGAGAGGATCGGCGACCTGCTGCGCCGCATCCCTGCCCCGCTGGGGCTCGGCAGGGTGAGCCTTGCCGACGGCACCGAGGTGCCGGGCTTCCTGTGCGAGGCCCACGCGGCGCAGGACGCGAAGGACATCACCTCGCTGGGCGGCTGGCGCGCCTACATCCAGACGCTCGCGTAAGGCACCGCGCTTCAATTGCGGGGCGCCGGTCTGCTAGGGTCCGGTCCTTCGAGGAGAGGAAACGAACCCATGAGTGGAAAGATCGCCGTCGTCACCGGCGCGGGCAGCGGCATCGGCCGCGCCTCCGCGCTCGCCCTGCTGAACAACGGCTACAAGGTCGCGCTGGCGGGCCGCCGCAAGGATGCGCTGGACGAGACGGCGTCGATGGCCGGCAACACCGCACCGAACGCACTCGCCGTGACGACCGACGTCACCAGGCGCGACGACATCGTGGCGTTGTTCGCCCGGGTGAAGGCCACCTGGGGTCGCCTGGACCTGCTGTTCAACAATGCCGGCGGAGGCGCGCCGCCCGTGCCGCTCGAAGAGCTGCCCTACGAGACCTGGCTCAGCGTCGTGGCGGCGAACCTGACGGGACCCTTCCTGTGCACGCAGGAAGCCATCAAGATCATGAAGGACCAGACGCCGCGCGGAGGCCGCATCATCAACAATGGTTCGATCTCGGCGCACGCGCCGCGGCCCTTCTCGGTCGCCTACACCTCGACCAAGCACGCCATTACCGGCCTCACCAAGTCGACGTCGCTCGATGGCCGCGCCTACGACATCGCCTGCGGCCAGATCGACATCGGCAACGCCGTGTCGCCGATGACCGACCGCATGACCAAGGGCGTCCTGCAGCCCAACGGCACGACCATGGCCGAACCGCGCATGGACGTCTCCGCGGTGGCCAACGCCATCCTCTACATGGACAGCCTGCCGCTCGATGCCAACGTGCAGTTCATGACCGTGATGGCGACGAAGATGCCGTTCGTTGGCAGGGGCTAGCGCGTCGCGCTAGCCCCTGGCGGGCGGCAGCGCCTTCTCGCGTTTTCGCCGGGTTCGGCGAAAACGCTTTGGCGCGAGGGCCCGCACGGTTCAGAATAGACAAGAAGTGAGTCCGCAGTCGGGACTCAATAACCCTCGTCCTGCAGGTTGAGCAGCGGGAAGGCGCTGTGCACGCCGGTCAGGTTCGTCGGCATGCTCCTGGCGATGTAGCTCTTGTCGAGCTGCGCCAGGGAGGTGACGCCCAGCAGGCCCATCACCTCCTTCATCTCCTCCTCGAGCAACTCGATCACGCGCTCGATACCGGCGGCGCCGGCGGCGGCGAGGCCGTAGCAGTAGAGACGGCCGAGGCCGACCCAGTCGGCTCCCATGCAGATTGCCTTCACGATGTCACTGCCGCGGCTGAAGCTGCCGTCGACCGCCACCTTGGCGCGGCCCGCCACCGCCTCGACGATCTCCGGCAGCACCTCGGCCGAGCCCCGCCCATGATCGAGCTGGCGGCCGCCATGATTGGAGCAGTAGACCGCCCAGACACCGTTCTGGCAGGCGAGTTCGGCATCCTCGCCGGTGCCAATCCCCTTCAGCATGAACTTCACGTCGGGGAACTTCTCGCGCACCGCGATGAAGTTCTTCCAAGAGAAGGCTGCCTGATGATCCTGCCCGGTGGCCGCAGCGCGCCACGACTTCACGAAGCGCTTGGCGATGTCGCGTTCGCGCCGGCTGTAGACCTGGGTGTCGACGGTGATGCAGAAGGCATCGTAGCCGGCATCCATCGCCTCCTTGACCCGGTCCGCGACCCATGCGTCGTCGCCGCGCACATAGAGCTGGTAGATCTTGGGTCCCGCGCCGCCCTTCACGATGTCCTGCAGCTTGAGGGTCGTCACCGAGCTGATCAGCATCGCGACATTGCTCGCACCCGCGCCCTGAGCAACGGTGATGCCGCCGCCGGCCTCGAAGGATTCAAGCGATCCGACGGGCGCCAGCATCACCGGCAGGCGGATCTTCTTGCCGAGGATTTCGGACGACGGATCGATCTTCGAAACGTCGCGCAGTACGCGCGGCTTGAAGGCGATCGTGTCGAGGGCCAGCCTGTTGCGGCGCAGCGTGGTCTCGGTCTCGGTACCGCCGATCAAATAGTCCCAGATGTTCGGATTGAGCCTGATTTTCGCCGCTTTTACGATCTCGTGTAGCGTCACGAACTCGCTCTCAAGGCCGCTCGTCATCGTTCCCTCGAATCTTGCAATTTCGAAGGTTTTCTTGCGCGTCTCCTGCGTCCCGTCAACGTGGCGTCACAGGGGGCGCCCAGCATTGACGGTGGCACTTCGGGACGATCTTATCGCCACCGGGCATCCGCCCGGCGGAACCAGCGGGAACGGCCTGCTGCCCGCAGGCCATCGGTGAAGGACTAGAGATGAAGAGACGCGTTCTGACGGCAGCACTGGTCCTCGGATGGATGGCGGGGCCTGCCTTCGCCGCCGATCCCGTGCCCGCCCTCAAGGAAACGCCGATGTTCGCCGACCAGGTGAAGTCCGGCGCCCTGCCTCCGGTCGGCCAGCGCGTTCCCGAGCAGCCCTGGGTCGTGAAGTACTTCGCCGGCGGCGACGGTCCCGGCCAGCAGGGCGGCCAGCTCAACATGCTGGTGGCCAGCTCGCGCGATACGCGCCTGATGACGATCTTCAGCTACACGCGCCTCATCATCTACGACGACAAGTTCAAGCTGAAGCCGGACATCCTCGAGAGCTACGAGGAGAAGGACGGCCGCGAGTTCACGTTCAAGCTGCGCGCCGGACACAAATGGTCCGACGGCCACCCGTTCACCACCGAGGACTTCCGCTTCTTCTGGGAAGACGTCGCCAACAACAAGGACCTCACCGCAGGCGGCCCCAATGTCGAGCTCCTGGTCGACGGGCAGCCACCCAAGGTCGAGATCATCGACCCGCTCACGATCAAGTACACATGGGACAAGCCCAACCCGTACTTCATCGAGAGCCAGGCGCGCGCTGCGCCCCTGTTCCTCTTCCGGCCCGCGCACTACCTGAAGAAGTTCCACGCCAGGTACACGCCCGAAGCCGAAATCCTCAAGTCCGCCCGGGGCGGCCAGCAGAGCTGGGTGTCTATCTACCGCCGCCTGGACGTGATGTACGCCAACGACAATGTCGATCTGCCGACGCTCAACCCCTGGGTCGGCACGACCGCGTCGCCGGCCCAGCGCTTCGTCTACCTGCGCAACCCCTACTATCATCGCATCGACGAGAAGGGACAGCAGCTCCCCTATGTCGACCGGGTGATCTTCACGGTGGCGGCCGCCAACCTGGTGCCGGCCAAGGCGGGCCTCGGCGAAGCCGACCTGCAGCCACGCTACCTCAACATGCGCGACTACACCTTCCTGCAGAAGAGCGCGCAGTCCTCGGGCGTGAACGTGCGCCTGTGGGAGGCGGGCTCGGGTTCGCAGCTCGCGCTCTATCCCAACCTCACCACGAACGACCCCGAGTGGCGCAAGCTGATGCGCGACGTGCGCTTTCGCCGGGCACTCTCGCTGGCGATCGACCGCGAGGAACTCAACCAGGTCGTCTATATCGGCCTGGCGAGGCCGTCGAACAATACCATCATGCCGCGCTCGGAGCTGTTCAAGCCGGAGTACGCAACCAAGTGGGCAAACTACGATCCCAAGCTCGCGAACAAGCTCCTGGACGAAATCGGCCTCACCAAGAAGGACAGCCAGGGCATCCGCCTGCTGCCCGACGGCCGTCCGGCGACGATCATCGTCGAGCATGCGAGCGAGGAGACCGAGGACAACGACGCACTGGCGCTGATCGCCGACAACTGGAAGAAGATCGGCATCAAGATGCTGACCAAGCCGCAGACGCGCGACAATTTCCGGCTTCGCACCTCCTCGGGCGATGCCGTCATGACGGCTTTCGCGGGCGCGGTGACGGCGGTTCCGACGCCCAACACGAGCCCCAAGGAGTTCGCGCCGACCATGCTGGGCGGGCTGCAATGGTCGCGCTGGGGCATGTTCGTGGAATCCAAGGGAAGGCAGGGCGAGAAGTGCGACCTCGATTCGGCGTGCAAGCTCCTCGACTACGTGAAGGAATGGGAGACCGGCACGACCGAGGAAGACCGCCGCAAGGCTTGGGAGAAGATCCTCGCCACCAATGCCGACGAGGTCTTCTCGATCGGCACGGTCAACGGCGTCCGCCAGCCGATCGTGGTCGGCCCGAAGGTGCGCAACGTCCCGAAGGAAGGCTACTACGCCTGGGATCCGGGCGGATACATCGGCCTCTACCAGCCCGACACGTTCTGGATCGCGCAGTAGCGATCACGCACGAAGCGAAAGGCCCCTCGTTCGAGGGGCCTTTTTCTTGCTACCACGTGTCGATGTTCGGCCGCTTCTTGTGGCTGTGCGGCGGCCGCGGTTTGGCTTCGAGCAGAGCCGTGGCGATCCAGCGCCGTGAGTCGGCGGGATCGATCACCTCGTCGACTTCGAAATAGGTCGCGGTGCTCAGCGCCTTGCCGCGCGCATAGGCGGCCGCGACCATCTTCTCGAACAGCGCGCGTCGCTCGCTCGGATCGCTCACCGCCTCGAGTTCCTTGCGGAAGCCGAGCTTCACGGCGCCTTCCAGACCCATGCCGCCGAACTCGCCGGTCGGCCAGGACAACGCAAAGACCGGTGCATGGAACGAACCGCCTGCCATCGCCTGGGCACCCAGCCCGTAGGCCTTGCGCAGCACGATGGTGCCGAACGGCACGGTGAGGTTGGCGCCGGTCACGAACAGCCGCGAGCAGTGGCGGACCAGCGCCGTCTTCTCGATCTCCGGTCCGACCATCATGCCCGGCGTGTCGCACAGGAACAGGATCGGGATGTCGTAGGCGTCGCAGAGCTGCAGGAAGCGCGCGGCCTTGTCGGAGCCGTCGCTGTCGATGGCGCCCGCCAGATGAACCGGGTTGTTCGCCACGATGCCGAGCGGCCTGCCCTCGATGCGGCCAAACGCCGTCACCATGCCGGGACCGAAGGCGCGACGCACTTCGAGTACGGAGTCCTCGTCGCAGAGCGTGTTGATGACATCGCGCACGTCGTAGACCCGCAGGCGGTTCTCCGGGATCGCCCGCCGCAGCAGTCGCTGGTCGGCCGCGCGCCATTCGGGCAGCGCGCCCTGGAAGTAGGAGAGATACTTCTTGGCGACGACAATCGCTTCCGGCTCATCCTCGACGGCGATGTCCACCACGCCGTTCGGGACCTGCACGTTCATCGGCCCGACCTCCTCGGGCGAGAAGACACCGAGATTGCCGCCCTCGATCATCGCCGGCCCGCCCATGCCGATCGTGGAATTCTTCGTGGCGATGACGACGTCGCAGCAGCCCAGGATCGCGGCATTGCCAGCGAAGCATCGCCCCGAGTTGATGCCGACCAGGGGCGCCACGCCGCTCAACCGTCCGAAGATGTGGAAGGCCATGGTATTTAGGCCGGCCACCGACTGCACGTCGATGTCGCCCGGCCGGCCGCCGCCGCCTTCGGTGAAGAAGACCAGCGGGATTCGCTGTTTCTCGACGATCTCGAACAGCCGGTCCTTCTTGTGGTGATTGTTCTTGCCCTGCGTGCCGGCCAATACCGTGTAGTCGTAGTGGGCGACCGCGACGCGGCTACGTTCCGGCCCGAACAGCGAACCGTTGACCCGGCCGATGCCGGTGATCAGCCCGTCTGCGGGCGTCTTCTCGATCAGGTCCTCGACCGTGCGACGCGTGCGCTGGCTGGCAATCGCGAAGGCGCCGTATTCGACGAAGCTGTTGGGATCGACGAGATCCTCGAGATTCTCGCGGGCTGTCCGCTGGTTGGTCTTGCGCCGCTTCGCGACCGCCTCGGGGCGCTTCTCGTCGAGCGTCAGGGCGCGTCGTTCAAAATATTCGGCCAGATCTGGGCGGACATGATCGAGGTCGATCGTCTCCTCGACCGTCGCGCCTCTCACCTCGACATCGGCCTCCTCGACGAACAGCAGCGAATGGCCTTCGTAGACCGTCTCGCCGGCCTCGACCGCGATGCGCCGCACATAGCCGCGCACCGGGCTGCGGATCTCGTGCTGCATCTTCATGGCATCCATGACCAGCAACGCCTGGCCCGCCGCCACCGGATCGCCCTCCCTCACCGACAGGCTCACGATCGTGCCCTGCATCGGTGCCGGCACTCGTGCCCTGCATCGGTGCCGGCACCGCGACCGTTCCCTCCGGCGCGTCGGTCGTCATGCCGGGTGAAGCCGTCTCCGCCTTCGCCTTGCCGAAAGCCAACACGGCCAGCGGATCGACACTGTCGACCCGCGCGCCGGCCTGCCGCGCCGAGGAGGCAACCGGAGCCGCCGCCTCGAAATAGAGACCGCCCCCCAGCTTGCCCGCCGCCTCGATTAGGGAGGCAGCCTGTTCGTCGACGAAGCGCGTGTGGACCTTGTCGGCGCGGAAATCGGGATGGGCGATCAAGGCGCGCAGGAAAGCGATGTTCGAAGGCGCGCCTTCGAGCCGGAATGCGGCCAGTGCCCGGTCGGCGCGCTGCAACGCGCTGCCGAAATCGGCCCCGCAAACGATGACCTTGGCGAGCAGCGAATCGAAGTTGGGATTGGTGCGATAGCCCGCATAGCCGTAGGTATCGACCCGGATGCCGGGACCCGTGGGCGGCTCGAAGGACGTGAGCGTGCCACCGCCCGGCCTGGCCGAACCGTCGGTCGCCATCGTCTCCATGTTCACGCGAAGCTGGACCGCAAGTCCGCGCGGCGACGCCTGCCGAACCCCCGTCTCGTCGAGCGACGCCCCGCCGGCCAGCCGCAACTGCGTCTTCACCAGATCGATGCCCCACACTTCCTCGGTGACGGTGTGCTCGACCTGAAGGCGCGGATTGGCCTCGATGAAGCAGAAGAAGTCCGGCGCCGCGTCGTCGACCAGGAATTCGAAGGTCCCAAGGCTGCAATAGTTCACGGCCTTCGCCATCTTCACGGCCGACTCGACAATCTGGCGGCGCATCGACTCGGCGAGGTTTGGACTGGGCGCCAGCTCGACGATCTTCTGGCTGCGGCGCTGGATCGTGCATTCGCGCTCGCCGAGCGCAGCGATGCCTCCCCGGCCATCGCCCACGATCTGCACCTCGATGTGGCGCGCGCGGGCGATCAGTCGCTCGGCATAGAGATGACCATTTCCGAAAGCCGCCTTTGCCTCGGCCGAGGCGCGTGCAAAGGCTTCGTCTATCTCCCCCTCCTGCGTCACGATCCGCATGCCGCGCCCGCCGCCGCCCGCGATCGCCTTGATGACGATGCCGGCCTTGTGATGCTTGGCGAAGAAGGCCTTCACGCCAGCCGCGTCGATCGCACCGTCGGTGCCCGACAGGACCGGCGCGCCGTTCTTGCCGGCATGCGCCCGGGCGCGCGCCTTGTCGCCGAACAGGTCGAGCTGCTCCGGCGTGGGACCGACGAAGACGAGCCCCGCCTCGGCACACGCCGTCGCGAATGAAGCATTCTCCGACAGGAAACCGTAGCCAGGATGCACAGCATCGCAGCCCGCCTCCCTGGCGGCGGCAATGACACCGGCGATACCGAGATAGGCCGCTGCACCGCGCCCCTTGAGGGGCCGAGCCTCGTCCACCCTGCGGACGTGCAGCGAGGTCGCATCGTCCTCCGAGTGGATGCCCACGGTCGCGATGCCAAGTTCGGCAGCGGCCTGGGCAATGCGGATGGCGATCTCGCCGCGGTTGGCGATCAGGAGTTTCTTGATCATGTCGGCGTGGGGTAGAACCCCCTCCATGTCGAAAAGGCTGCTCATTGTGGCGCACGCCCCGTCGGAGAACACCCTCTCCCTGCGCAAGGCCGTGGAACGCGGCGCGCGCAGCGAAACGGGGATCGACGTGCGGGTCGTCGCCCCGCTGCAAGCCGGCCCGGACGACGTGCTGGCGGCCCAGGCAGTGATCCTCGGGACCACGGAAAATCTCGGCTACATGAGCGGCGCGCTGAAGGACTTCTTCGACCGCAGCTACAATGCCTGCCTGGAGACGACGCAGGGGATGCCCTGCGCGCTCTACATCCGGGCCGGCAGCGACGGCACCGGAACGCGCCGCGGCGTCGAGACGATCCTGACCGGCCTGCGCTGGCGGGCCGTACAGGAGCCGCTGCTCTGCAAGGGCCCCTGGCAGTCCGTCTTCGTCGACCAGTGCGAGGAGCTGGGCGCCGCCATGGCGGCCGGACTCGCCGCCGGCATCTTCTGACCTACTGGCCCAGAATCACTGGGCCGTGTAGCCGCCGTCGACGACCAGGCCCGAGCCGGTCATGAAGCCGGCATCGTCCGACGCCAGGAACACGATCCCCTTGGCGATGTCCTCGGCGACCCCCAGCCGTCCGATCGGATGCATCGTGAGGGACGTCCTGCGTGTGGCTTCCGTGTTGTTGGTCCCGAGGGCGCGGGCCCGCATCGCGAAGGTCTGCTGGCCCATGTCGGTGTCGATGACGCCGGGATGGATCGAGTTGACCCGGATGCGATAGCCCTTGCGACCAAACTCCAGCGCCGTCGACTTGGTGAACAGGGTGACGCCGCCCTTGGTCAGCGAATAGAGCGGATCCAGCTGCGAACCGACCAGCCCCGCCACCGAGGCGAGATTGACGATCGCCGATCCGTGCGGGCTCTTGGTGCCACGCTCCTTGAGATGCGGGAGCGCGATCCTGGTTCCCAGCACCACGCCGGTCAGGTTGACGGCGACGAGCCTGTGCCACTCGTCCATCGAGGCCTCTTCGACACCCTTGCCGACGAAGATGCCGGCATTGTTCACCAGGATGTCGAG
>VFQN01001147.1_pt1 | contig 45967 bp, 79 predicted proteins | sample 3512371 | NCBI WGS metagenome assembly VFQN01 (sample SAMN10412370, study PRJNA504923) | tailings metagenome | isolation source: Replicate 2 from Balatoc abandoned mine | place: Philippines: Itogon, Benguet | collected 2017-08-28
GAGAGAAAACAAAGGATGCGTGGGGGGGGTGTGGGGGGGTGATGAGTTGGGGGGGGACTGTGGGCGGGGGGGGGGGGGGGCCCAGAGGGGGGGGGGGGGGGGGGGGGGTAAAGGGACAGATCGGACTGAGGCCGGGGCCTGGGGAGCGGGGCGGGTCGGGGCGGGAGGGCAAGGGAGCTTCCATGCTAGGGGCAGCGGTGTGCGGCTGTTGCGGCAGAGGTATCGGCAGCAGCCATTGGGCTTGAGGGGTCCGCCAAGGTCTCTGCTTGGCTTGCGGAGACTGCCGACGAGGCGTCCTGCTTCTGCACGGACACGGCCGATCGTCGGAGGCATCAAGAACAACCTGCACACCGGCTGACGGCCACCCTTTCCTACCCTGCCCCTTACCCGACAACCTTTCTGCTTTCTGTCCCCAGGCTTTGGAGCACGTTGAGCGGCGGCTGGGCGTGCGGCTGTCCCACGCCCCCAAGCGCCTCAACACGCGCTACAAGGCCACGGAGGGGGCAGAGAGGCCGCCCATGCAGGTCAGCCACGGAGCCCGTGTTGACACGCGTCCCACAACAGTCTTCTCCTGCAGACAGCTTGAGCAAAGGCCCGCGTGCGTAGGCCGCTGCGTGTGCCGCGCGGTGGAACATTGCTGTCGGTTCCTGTTATGACCTTGCCGCTTACCTTTTTGCCCGTGCAGACCTACCGCACCGGGGAGGGTGGTGAGGCGGTGGACGGAAAGCTGAAGCCCAAGGCGGATGCTCCCGCGGCGGACGTGCCGGGGGCAAAGACTTTGGGGTCGGACGCAGCGGCAGCGGGGGCGGAGCAGCCGGGGGCCGAGGGTGCTGCAGGGAACGGGAGCGGGGATGGGAAGGGCGCCAGGAGCACGTTCTCCTTCGACCGGCCGGGGCAGGCCAAGGGGAGGGTCAGCGAGGTGGCGGCGGCCAAAGCGAAGGAGCCGGAGGCGCCTGCGGTGAGTGCATATGGTTGGCCTTGTGTGCTTTGCAACCTTACAGCGCAACGAAGAGAAGCGAGAGCTTGCCGCATGGCACTTGTGCGGAATCAATCTCTGCTGGTAGTGACATTTGGTACCTCCAGCAGGCCATGTGGACCCTGGATAAGCCCATATCGATCCACAGCCTAGCGCCGTGTACCGCGACACCTCACTCTAACCTGTAGACCCTCCTCACACCTCTCTCCTCCCCCGCATGGCCTTTCGCAGGATCCAGCCGCCCCCGGCCACCGCCACCCCGACGGCAGCGTGACCCCCCAGTGGTCGCTGGTGCACAGGGGGGAGACGGACCTGGCCGAGGCGTGGGGGGACGCGGGGCGGAACCTCAACATCAGCACCACCGTGCCCAAGGTGGGTCGCAGAGTTGGTGGCAACGGGTAACTAAAGGCAGTCAGGGCAGGTGCAGTTGGCGCCGCGACGGTGGCGGCAGTCTACAAGGGGTGGTGGGAGCCATTCACAGGGGAGCGGAGGATGCATTGAGTACCAGGCAAGGGATGGCAACACCTGGGCACAGCTACCTGTTCCGGCAGGTGTCTGTTGGTACAACTCATTGCCAGCTCATCATGGGACGAGCATGGCAGGCGCTGGGGAAGGGACGGTACGTCAGCGCGTACTTGCTGCACCGCATGCCTGCATGCCGCTTACTGTGTCTGTGCCCCCTGCGTGCTGCTACTCGCGCTGACGTCGTGCAGCATGGCCAAACACCCCCTGCAGCAGTACATGCACCATTATTTGCAGCACCTGGCAATTGAGTTTCTGCGCTCTGCGCTTACACGGTGCTTTGCCGATGCTGCTGCTGCTGCGTGTGCTGCTCCTGGTGCTGGTGCGTGTGCAGGAGCTGGTGGTGCGTGTGACGCTGCCGGGGGTGTCCTCCGCCGGGGCGGTGGACCTGGACGTGGGGGAGCGCAGCCTGGCCATCAAGGTAGGGGGGGAGCAGGTGGGAGGGCGGGGACAGAAAGGGTGCGGGAACTTTCGACGGACGAAGGGAAGATGTGGGACGTGGAAAAGCGCAGCATGGCCATAAAGGTGATCATGGGGGTTGAATGGGTGGATTAACTGTGTGCGGATGGCTTGCACGGAGCTGACGGAACAAGGGGGGTGGGGCCACGAGGCCCCAACCAAAGCCGAGTGCTGTGATTTTAGGACTGAAAGGGGGTTGCACCACAATGTCCCTGGCTTCAGGTACTGCTTGTCGTGTATCAAAGGCTGGACAGGATGCAGCCAGCTATGGGCAACCTCAGGATGTGTGTGTGACACTGCGCCTTTGCACCGTGCACGCGGCCCTTGCCCCCAGGTGCCGGGGCGCTACCAGCTGTCCGTACCGCTGCCGTACGGCGTGGACGATTCCAAGGGGCGGGCGAAGTACGACAAAGCCCGCCAGGTGCTGGAGGTGACGCTGCCCGTCGTACCGCCGCCGCCGCCACCACGCCCACGGGCGGCCCCGGGCGGCGAGGAGGCCGCCGGCGCCGCCGCTGCCGCCCCATGCGCGATGGGCAGTCCCGCCGTGGACGTGTCAGATGACCTCAGGGGCATCGACCAAAGCAGCGTCACCTCTAGCGCTGTGTGCAGCGGGGTCAAGGGTAGCAGCAGCGGCGGGGATGGAGGCAAGGGCAACAGGGGCGGTGCGGCACCAGGACAGGCGGCAGAAGCCGCGGGGCCGGGTAATGGACGCGCGGAGGAGGGGACGTCGCGAGGGAGAGGGGAAGCAAGGGAGGATGCGGTAGCGGAGGGGGGCAGTGGGCAAGGTGAGGGTGAGGGGACGGAGAAACCGCAGCAGCAGCAGCAGCAGGAGGAGGAGGGGTCAGGGGAGGGCGGTATGACTGAGAACGAGCGGAGGTGGAGGGAGCTGCACGCGCGACAAGTCGCGGAGGCAGCGGAGGAGGAGGACGGGTCGGGGTCGGGGGCCGGCGGGCATGGGGGCGATGAGGATGCAGGGGTGGGAATGGGGCGTGAGCCGAAGGCTGTGGAAGCAGGTGCGAAGGAGGCGGTGGTGGAGGCGGCCCCGGCGGTGATGCTCCGGCCTCGGCTGAACCGGGAGCTAGCCATGGAGCTGGACTGAGGGAGCTGGCCGTGCAGAGTGTATGCGTTGTGTATGCATGGTGCAAGCTAGGACAGCACACAGCAGCATGGGGCACTGTGGGCAGTGAGGTGCAGCTCTGCATGCTGGTCGCATACAGTGCAGAAGGGGCCGGCTGTAAACTTTGCGAGGACAGCGGCCACTTGCTGCTTTAATGGTCCTGCCTTTGCACGCAGAGGTGCCTGCATGTTGAAAGGTGTAGCGCTTCAGGTGATGGTGGATGCGGGTTGAGGAGTGCGGCTGGTCATGGGGCCAGGCGCCCGAGGCGCACAGGCATATGGGTGGACCCTGTTTGGCGTCCTGCGCTCGATGCGTCGGCGGCAGCCCCTCTGCGAGGAGGAAGGGTACTGCAAACCATGGTAGCCAACCTTGTCAACACTCTGACGCCTTCGGCAACTGCCTTGTACCCTGTGTTAATACCCGAAAGGTTCCTTAGCTGCCAGCCGAATTCCGAAGACATGCAGTCAGAGGAGGGCCCCGGCTACGCAGCCGGCGAGGGCGAAACCTGGACTAAGACACGAGCGGGCATCAGGTGCGAGAATCTGTTCACGTTTGCGTCGAGTGGGATGTAAGTAGCGGTGGGCCGGCAGGAAGCCTGAACTCCCGGAAGGACTCGCAATGCCGTCAGCAGAGACGCTTTCGCGATATCGGATCGACTCTTTTGCAACCTCTGGTGACTACCAGGACTGCTGGCGCAACGGCTACTGGGCCGGAGGAGGGCGGTGCTATGGCCCCGGCTGGGGTGGTGCCCGCGGCAATCCTCGTTGGCGGACCCACGGGCCATCGGCAAAACGAGTTTGGCAGTGCCGGAGGTCCATACGCGTCAGAAGCAGCAATGCAAGATATTGAGCTGCACAGAGGACTGGGCAGTGACGCGCGCGGCGATGGTATGCTAGGCAGCACAGCAGCGGCGAAGCCGATGGAAATCCCAGCAGGCGTGAGCCAGAAACCACACTGGCCGGATCACGGTCTACCTGACGCTTTTTCATCAGCTGGTCGTCACGTGCTATACTGCGGGGCTGACATTCCAATGGAGACGCTGGAGCACGGCGAGTGGCACCACTCCCCGCGACCAAAAGGCTGTGAGTGACCAACGTGTTCGGTTATAATATTGATTATACAACAACTGTCGACTGCGTACGCAGTAAAATGCTGCGCTTACTAGCTGGTACACGTGCTCCAGCGTGCTGTCGGACCGGAGCGCTTGTTGCAGCGTGCACCGTGCTGTGAGGCTGGGGTTTGCGTTGATTAGCTTATAACCCTAATTTGCAAAGTCTGACGGCCGGAGCTTGCGGGGCGCTGAAACAGTAAAGCGCGGCCGTTGGCCAAAAAGGGCGTTGGAGAGTCGCTACGGGCCACGTGCCCGTCTCAACGGCCACCCTTCAGTTGGGGCCCTGGCAACCCTGCACGCACCCATGTGCTCAAGCAAGCTTGAAAAGCGACAATTGGTTAGCCGCAACGAACACTAACTACAGCATGCAACTTGCCAAGTTTTTGCAACTCGAACTGCCTCCTGCGAGGGGGCCCAGTCAGAGGTAAGGATCGGGGCGCGAAAGTTGGTTCTTAGACCGACTTTCCCGGGATCCTACCTCAGGCGAGATTCCAGTCCTCGTTTGCCTGTGCGGTCTGGCCGGACCCATGGGGAAGGCGTGTCGGTGGTTGGTGGCTACCAGTGGGTGATGTTCGGGCATCAGCTGGTAGATGGTTTCCCATTCCCTGTCTCAGGACCCCTTCCCCCTGTTCGTGAGTTTACTGGTAGCAGGTAGTGCGACGAGTTCAGAGTCTTGGGTAGAGTAGGTCGTGGTGGTCAGTGGAGCGTTCCTTTCCGCCCACAAGTGCTTGCCAAGCACCGAATTCCTAGCCCCTGTAACCTTCTCACAAAAAAAAAGAGGCTCTTCAACGCCGGCGGGCAAAGGCTACCAACCAGCCCGACTTGCAGCAAATAGGTGGAGCATCCCCAGCTCATGCGTGAATAACTTCTGGCGCCATACCATTTCACACAACGGTCTGGTCACAGTTTGCTACGTTGTGGCCGCTATGCGGTCCGCTGCGCTCGGCTCCTAACCGAGGGAGCCCTCCGGCTCACGCTGAGGGGCAAATAGGCCCAGCCATGCAAAAGGCCCTGATTCAGGGTGATGCCGGTACCATTGGCGAAAGGCTCTATTGTGTAGGCAATTTACGTTGTGCAAATGATTAGTAATGGACTCGCCGCCTGGGGCTGGCACCGTAGCACGTGGCAGCCAGTTACACATGCCGCATGCTTTTCCTTCAAACAGGCCAGCACACCCACCCCGGAGGTGCTACCTATGGCTATAACAGCGGCACTTGCGCTGCGGTATCTTACAGTACCAAAACTGCGCTGTGAGGCCGTTGCCCATCGCTCCGTGGACGGTAGAGCCTGGTAGAGCTTTCCAGTATCGGCACGCAAAGGGCTCCCTGAGGCCTGCACGCTGCACGTTACCGGTACGGTCCACCGCCCCACAGGCAGCCCCATCCAGGCGGCCGGCAGCCCCCAGATGATGCACGCAGCAGGCCAAGGCCAGGGTCACGGGCACGGTCTCGGCCCCCGCCACAGCGACAGCGGCGCAGGCCACTACCTGTCTGCGCCGCACATGCTGCTGCCGCCCCGCAGCCGCTCCCAGCAGCACGGCGAGGCCGGCGGCAGCGGCGGCGGTGTGGGTGGATACGGAGGGGCCGCGGGCAGCACCACAGCTGGGATGGCGGGAGTGCCCTCGGTTTCCCGAGGTGGGGCGACGGGCGGTCGGTCGGGCGTACGGCAGCAGCAGGCGGGCAAGCAGCAGCGGGCCGACGAGGACATGGAGATCGTGGAGGATGACGTTGTGGAGGTACGGCAGTACGACAACTGTGTCCGTAATTGGGGTACCCGTCAGGCTGCATGCATGGGCAGGCGCCGGTCATGAAAGGCCAGCGCGTTTGTGTTTCTTAGCAATGGGCACCATGGCAATGACGGAACGTAACACACCGCCTGGAAACAGGTCCGCAGCCGCCTTGCAGCCCTTGACCTCGCCCTAAGCGCGCGTCCTGGTTCCTCCCACGTGGAGGCTGGCACCCCCAAAGATTAATATGCAGTGGGCCGCGGTCGTGACAAGTTGCGGTGGGATGTAGCTAGCTTTACTGTAGCATAGGTTGCATACTGGCTTCTGTCCGTTACTGTACTGCTGTGCCCCAGGTGGAGACCGACACGCCTGGCGGCTACCACGTGTCGGCCACCGTGCTGCACCCCGCCGACGCCCAGGACCCCGAGGAGCTCATCGTGGCAGCCACCGCCGTGCTGCCCCCACCGCACGGGCAGCAGCAGGGGCACGTGGCAGGGCAGCCGCAGTGAGGCACGTGTCGTGCGTGAATGGGTGGACGTAAGAGACCCTGAAGCGAGCTCATTGTGGCAGCAACCGCCGTGCTGCCCCATCACAGGCGGCAGCAGGGGCCGGGGCAGGGACGCGTGTCAGGACAGTAGCAATGAGGCACCAGGCGTGTGTGGTGCGTGTAGGGATGGGCGCAAGGGATCTGGAGATTTTGGATTGTAACAGCCTCCGTCGTGCTGCCCGCGCACGGGCAGCAACAGGGACAGCGGCACGTGGCAGCGCAGCCACGTGCAGTGCGTGAGCGGGTGGATGCTTGGGAACGTGAAAAGTGTGCTGGGCGGCACTGCCGTTCTGCCCCCACATGGGCAGCGTAAGCAGGTGTTTGTCCAAAACTTCAATGAAAATTCCATCGTGGCCGCCGTGCTGTCGTGGTGGAGCATTTGTAGAGGGGTACTGCGGATTTTTGGTTCACGGACAAAAGTACGGCAGGCGTTTGGTTTGCTGCTCTTGTGTGCACCGCAACTTCAAGTGCCGTTGTTTATGTTGTTTGCTTTGGTTCCAAGGTTGTTGAAGGTACGGCGTATGCTGATGGTCTGGGTAGATGGTCTAGGTTGGCCTGGCTTTGCGCAGCTGCGCCCTGCTTGATGGGATGTTGCAAGCAAGTGTGCAGGTCCGCCCGTTGCATCTGTCGCGTGCCGGTGTCCCACAAGCCAGCTGTTTCTTCAGGCAGATGCCTTGCATGCACGCAACAGCGTGTACAGCATGTGCAATGAACTTAGTGATCCAAGGACTTTGAGCATTTGCCCTGATCTGCATGCTGCAGCGTGCTGCAGCCGCCGTGCTGTGACGTGCTGCGTTGACTCTTGACCGCTACCCGCACAGCGAATCCCAAAGCTGGTGACACCTGCATACCGTATTGTTCTTCTTGCGGAAAGGCAATGACTCCTATAACGACCTGTGGGCAACTCGCCAGGCTATGAACTCGGACATGCCCCAGGCACAGTTGCTGCGCGAAGACTAGCCATGCCTCGCAAACAAGGTCCACGTCTCTATTGGAGGCTTTCAAATGTAGAACACCCACATGCAGACCTGGACAGGGCCGTGCGCGAGCACCTGCTCACGCATGCTATCCAGGTCGTCTTTCCAATACCGGGGAAGAATGTCAAACTAGAAGAAGAACTTGAAGCTTACATGGCGGCGATGGTTCCGGTGGATGAGGGCTTTCAGGTATCGCGACTCGCGCTGCAGCCATTTGGTCGGCACATCGGCAGCTCAGACTTGGGCGACCCGAGAGCGCTGCAAGACATCAAAAGTTATATCAAAGCTTTCAACCTATTTAGGTGATACGGGCGAGCTTGGCAGAAATCCTCTTCCACGTCCTCGGCTCTTCTGTGCTGCAGCAGGACGGAGCCAGCCTTCAGGTGCGCGGTCATCCCTTTCCCTCCCCAGCCAGCTCACGCGCCCCCTACCTACCTACACCCGTGGGTTTCGGGGCATCGCTATCCATAAACCACCCCACCCGGCAGACCCTGCTCCGCCCCTCCTCCCCACAACTATGTCCTCCTTCTCCTGCTCCGCCTCCCCCCGCCCCGCGCCCCCAGGCGCTGTTTCCAACCGTCCTCTCCCCCTCCTGCCCACACACGTCCCCTTCGCCATCTCTGTCCCAACCCCCACCCCAGGCGCTGTCCCTGACGGAGCGGCTGGACAGCGGCAATGGCGTGGCCATCACCCCCGACGGCAGGGTGCGGCTGGCGGTGGACAAGGAGGTGCACCAGCGCATGGGCATCACAGGCGTGGCCAGCACCAGCTCCCCGGGTGGGTATGTATGTTAGCACACGCCAAGCGAGTAGGGTAGCGCACTGGGGGAGCTGGCGATGGACAGGGAGGTGCACCAGGGGCTGGAGATCGCGGGCGTGGCCAGCACTAGCTGCCCGGGTGGATATGCGTGTTAGCGCATGCAAGGCGAGTAGGGTAGCGCACTGGGGCGGCTGGCGGTGGACAGGGACGTGTATTAACGGCTGGGCATCACAGGCGTGGCCAGCACCAGCTCCCCGGGTGGGTATGTGTGTTAGCACACGTGAAGCGAGTAGGGTAGCGCGCTGGGGCAGCTGACGATGGACAGTGAGGCGCACCAGGGGCTGGCCATCACAGGCATGGCCAGCATCAGCTCCCCGGTATGTTAGCACACGCGAGAGGGTAGGGTAGCGCACTGGGGCAGCTGGCGGTGGACAGGGAGGCGCACCAGGGGCTGGGCATCACAGGGGTGGCCAGAACTAGCAGACCAGGTGTGCAGGGACGCGTGGGTTAGCGCACATTGCATGGGTGGACTGTGAGGTGCGGTTGGCGGTGGGCTGCGTGGCGCACTAGCGGCTGAGTGGCACGGGGGCAGCCAGCTGGGGCGGTCAGCTCCGGCTGGTCGGATGGGCCACCACCAGTCCAGCCACGGGATCCGAGCCAACGCTGCCGCGGTGAGGGTGTCGGCCTTGTGGTGCAGCTGTCAGGGTGGGAAGCGGTGGTGTTGACTGACCGTAATCACACACGGGCGCTCCTGGGAGTTTCGCTTCCGGTATCTCGTCAGCGGCATGCGGAGTTGCCGACGTCACTGCTGCCGCCACGCCACCACGGCCCCCACACGCAGCTACCGTATTACTACCACTTCCACTTCCTCACGTTACTAGCACTTTGCTCCCCCCACGCAGACCGCTTCAACATCACCCTTGACCTCAAGGCCCAGTCCATGGCTCCCGGGGCAGACCGCTACGAGCGGGTAGGTGCCGCACGTGACCCTCCTCCGCTGCACAGTAGTCCGGCCCTGCCTTGATATGATGAGTCAGCAAGGAGAACAGTTGCTCGCGTCTGTGAAAGCAACTAATGCCGTCATCAGGTGGCTGCAGCGTCCTTCCCAGGCATCCCCAGCGCTGACCGCCCCCCTATTCCCTTGCCGTCTGCCCCTAAGGTCCTGGCCCGGCTCAAGTGCTGCCTACCGCCACAGGTGGGTGCATAGGCACGTATCACGCAGTCCCGCCGGAGCCATCCCAGCTAGAGCGTGTGCCCTCTGCTGCTCGCAACCTGGGCACGAGCGGCACACGAGCACGCGCGGCCGTGTAATGCACAGCACGCCTGCGGCCGTGCATGCAATACCAGGTAGTTGACACCATGACTTCCTGCTCGTTGCCAGCGGTTACGACGCGGCGACGTGAAGCTTTGCCCTTGCACTTTGTTAAGGCTCGACGCTGGGTGCTTAGTCTGAGGAATGACCAGCATGTTGTCCAAGTCCACCCCTCTGCTGCCCCTTCCTCGCACTCCTGCCTTGCATTTTCCTGATACCGCAACCTATCCCCATGCCGCAGTCCTTCATCCTGCGCCTGGAGGTGGGCGGCCAGCTGCGGCCCCTGGGGCTGCCCCTGGAGAGCCTCACGCCGGAGTACGGGGCAGAGGTGAGGCAGGGCAGGGGTTGGGTCAGGAGGCGCACGTGGGTAATGTGACGTTGCGCACAGCTCGTGCGCAAAGGCCGTGGCACTTCGTTGTGGCACCTGGCGGCACACGGGTAGTGCCCCCAGGGGGCCGGCATACGGGAGTGCACGGCCAGTGGCATGAGCTCCGGGATACGGGTCAGAGCCTAAAGTGGTAAGGGGAGGCCCTGACATGCCGACGTCAGACCAGGGCATAGCGCGCGGCAGAGTGGCTACAGCATTTGCAAATTGTACGACATGGCGCACAGGCATTGGGGAAAGGTGCCGTACCGTGGCGGTCAGAATGGTGGTCGGGGAATACCGCAAAAATGCGGGCCCCGTCTTTCCCCTGATTATCGCAGTCGTGGATGCCCCTGCGCTCCGACCGCCGGCTGTGCCGTGGGCTGCTGCTGCCGCCCCTGGCCCGCGCCACCTTCGAGCAGCTGGGGGCGTGTGGTCCACGGAAGCCCTTCAAGAAGCAGCAGGCCGGGGCCGAGGCAGGGGCTGGCACAGGGGCAGGCGGGCAACAGCATATCCAGGGGGCGGGGCAGGGCGGGCAGGGGCAACAAGGGGATGGGACTGGTGGTGGGCAAGCGGCAGGGGTGTCGGAGGTGCAGCACCACACACAGGGCAACGGAGCGGCGGCTGCGGCACGGGGACCGGGGCCAGGAGGGAGAGGGGGCGGGGGAGGGGCGGAGGAAGGGGGTGAGCTGCAGCGGCAGATGGCGGAGCTGGGCGTTGGTGTGGGAGAGGAGGAGGAGGAGGTGGAGGAGCAGGGGGAGCCCCCTGCGCCGCTGAGTCGGGAGGAGGAGGCTCGGCTGCACTACGTGCTCAACGGGCTGCACTCGTGGCTGGGAGGAGTGGCGTGCGGCATGGGTGAGTGGAAGGCACGGAGGCTGGAAGCTTGGGGACAGCCGTACAGTACGGCTGTGGCCTACGGGAGGAGGTGCAGGGGCTGCTACTGGGCATACAGCACCTGGCGCGAACACGTGATGATTGCCTCTTGAGTTTCGAGCCGCAATTCATGCTTCGTACCTGCCACGCCACGCGTGCTTCGTGCTCGGCCTGAGGCGGCACGGAGTGAGCCCAAGGTGCTTCGCTTGCTGCAGCGCTTGTCACCCCATGTGTTACCCCATTATTCCCCAGCTTCCGAGCCACGCTGTGAACTATTTTTGTACGCGTGGCCCCCAACCGCACCGCTTTGGGCAGATCCTACCTTGGGGGTTTTCGGTTAAATGCCCGCAGGCCGCGAATAGTGCAACCTGCTGCCCGATATTTGTGCTACGGCCCATTGTACTTCACACCCACTCTACACCTGCGAGCTCAGGCCTCACCCCACTGTTCTCGCGGCTGCCCGGCAGCCATGCTGCGGACGCCCTACGACCAACACTTCTACCTCGCCCACGCCAGCCCAGCCCTAACCCGGAGGTCCCATGCCCCCCCTGCAGGCAGCGCCACGTGCAACCACCACCACCTTACACTTGCCACCCGGCGTACCGGTGTCTTAACCCCAGGCCTCACCTCGCGGTGTCCTCCTTGCAGGCAGCGCCACGTGCAACCTGCTGCTGCCCGACGCGGTCATGCCGCTGCACGTGTCGGAGGCGCCCACCAGGGCCGACGTGGGGCTGCCGGTGAGAGTAAAACGTTTTCATTACGCAGAGCAGCCGGCTTTACGAAGCTTGCGTTGCCTGTCTGGCCAGAGGAGGAGGAAGACGGGTGTCGGGGCCTGGCACTGGGGTTCTAGCGTGGGGCGGTAGCTCGCTGCCAACTTGCCCATAATGCCGTGGTTGTGCAGCAATTCTGCAGCAGTTTACGTCCTCACCCTGCTTATTGACCTCTGCCTCATTTCGTCCGGCATCCTGAATAGCAGCAGTTACCTTATGTATCTGTCCCTGGCTGCATGCTGCAGGAGGAGGAGGACGGCACGGGCTGCGTGCTCAGCAGGACGTGGAGGGGGCTGCTGTCGCAGACGCAGGTGGGAACCTGCCGCCACATACGGTGCAATATGCAGTTCTGCGTTTCATGGCTCAGTCCAGGCTATAATCTAATCCATGCCGTTTGGCGTGCTGTCTCATGCATGTGTGGTATACGGTTGTCCGCTGTAAGGTGCAGCTGTTTAGGGAGCAAAGCGCGCGCAGGTATGGGCACGGCATGTGCGACCGCACGGCGTTGCTCGGCGACCGCGCTCACAGAACCCTCTTATCCCACCGGCAACCTGGCCTTTCCACACACGCCCCTGGCATGTGCAGGTACGGCAGGTTATGTACGGCGTGCGGGACATCGTGGCGGGCGCGCGCGTGCCGTGGGCTGCCGTACACGTGTGGGGCTTTGCGGACGCGCCCGTGGCTTGGCAGGGCCTGGAGCACGCGCCCGCATGGGACGGGGCGGGCGAGAGCGCCTACACCGTGCTGTTCATGAGCGAGGGCGACTTTTGTGTTTTCAAGGCCCTGGGGCCCAACGAGGTGCCAATGGCGTGAGAATGGTACTCCCCAGGGGAGCGAAAGGGGCCGGAGTCAGGCCTCCTGGCCTCGCGCCTCCTGGTGTCTGGTGGTGGCGTTGGGCGGAGTGCCAGGCGCGGGCCCTTCATGTGCGGGCCTGTGCGTACGTGACGCGCAAGGAGCCAGCGGGCTTATGTGATGTGGGGTGGTGAGTAGTGAGGACAGGGCGTCTCTAAAGCGCGGTGTAGCAGGTGCGAAGGGCATCGTGCTGGAGTGTTCGGCAGGAGGTCAAGGACCGTTGAAGTCCTTTGTTTGCGCTTGGGCACAGGGCAACGGTTGCCCACGCCGGCTGACCGGTCGTTTTGACTTCTTATGGAAGGCATAGAACGGTACACTGCTGCCGGCTCATGCCTCAACGGAGGAACCGGCCCAATTGGCCTGATGGAGTACGACATCAGTACATGGTGAGTTGACTTTCCTCTGTGACTTTAGCGCCTGATGTGAAGGCATGCTACAAACTTGGGCACATCATTGTGAGAACACTGAATTGCTACGTGTGCACGGGCCAGCAACAGACGTACCAGACAGCAGCGGCGGTACTTTTGTCACTTGCGCGTGGCTCCAACCTGGGAGCTAACCGACATTTTGGACTATGGCCGAGTACCATATTGCACGTAGAAACAGCTTGTGTGAGTACCCTGCTCTAAAACTAGGGGATTGCAGCACTTACATGCTTTCGGGCAAGTCTTGTCATACCCTTTTCGTTGCTACCCACAGCTGAGCTAGTCAGCATGACGACAGACACAAGCAAGCCCCCGAAAGATATCTTTGAGGCAGCGGCGCGTGGTGACGCAGGTGCGGTTTCGGTTCGGGTTCGGCCTTTCCTACTTCCTTTACCGGATTCACATGGCTTCCAATCTACGTATGTATATTTGCGAAGACGAGCTGCCCAAGGAGGCAGAAGACAGGAAGGCCGAAGCTGCATGGCATGTCGCATTGACCCACGAAACGAAGGGCTCGCACATTGTGGTGAATTAGCAGTGCTGCTAAATGGCAAGATGTAAGGCGTCCTTCATACCCGCGACTTGCTGTCGACCTCCGTGCGGCACTGAAGCGAGCACCCGCGACATCAGCACACTCCTTCCTCGCACCCACTACACTGCTTCCTCGATGCCCACACCTGCCCCAGCCCCACGTCCCTTCACACCCCACCGACCCCCGGCACCTCTTGCCACACGGCATAACCGCTTCAACCTACCGTCATGTCTCGCCCCGCATCCTTCCAGGCTACATTAAGCGCGCTGCGGAGCGCACCATAGAGTTCAACGTGAACCAGCGGGACACGCTGCAGCGCACGGCGCTGCACTGGGCCGCAGAGCTGGGCCACATTAAGGCGGCAGAGCTGCTTATAGACTACGGCTGTGACATAAAGGCCGTGGAATGCAACGGCAGGTGGGAGGGTGTGCGGGCTGCTGATTACTTATGTTGAAGGGATCGACTCCTTTGCATGCAGTGTGGGGCACAGGCCAGTGCGTGTGCGTTGACCGGGACGTCCGGTGTCTGCTGCGGGATGTGCCGAGGCACACAGGGGATACCAACGAGCAGTGAACCTCCCATGCTAATCAAATCACACCTGCCAACCTCGAACACCCGCATTCCACCCCGCACGAAGGCCACCCACCTGGCCGCCATGCTGTTGCGACCACGATACACGACAGCAACCTGACAGTCATATATGACCAGATGTATCCTACACACACTGCCTCTGTCGCAGGACTGCTGCCCACCTGGCCGCCCGCTCCTGCGACCGCGACATGCTGGAGTGCCTCATGGAGCTGCTGTCGGCCGCAGACCGGGAGGCCTTGGCCAACCAGACGGACAACTTCGGGGTCACGCCGCTGTTCCTGGCGCGGCAAAAGTGGGTGCACCGGGGGTGCAGGGGGGTGGGGAGCGGGGACAGGGCATTATTGCAGCATGGGGCATGCCGCTGTTCCTGGCGCGGCAAAAGTGGGTACACTGGGGGAACAGGGGGCAGCATGGGGTATGTCTGCCGCTGTTCCCGACATGGCCAAGCAGGTGACCCGGGGGACAGGGAATCAAGTTGACGGGACTGGCATGTTTGCTGCGTAGGGCGTGGGCGGGCGAGGCAGAGCGGGCGGACGCCGGACGGTGGCACGCCGCTGCTGCTCCTGGTGCATCTGGGAGCGGGGGGCGGGTTGGGAGGAACTGCAGTCCCAAAAGCTGGTGTATGTTGTTACTTGATTGCTACACGGCTCACCAGTGCACACCTTGCCTGTGCCTTGCGTTGGAGGAGAGGGAGTAATGGGCACGGTAAGGATACGTGCGGGGGGTCAAGATGTACCGTAAAGTGCCGTCTAGGGCTGCTCAGTGAGGTGGACGTGATGCGGCGTGTCGCGCCAGTGTGCGAGTTAAGCCACACGACCAGCCCGCGTGCCGGACCTTGCAGCCATGCCCACAAGTCGCCCTCCGGCCGCGATGCACACAGCTGCCTTGTGCATGGTTGATGCCAAATTGATGTGTCCCTGCTTGGCCGCAGGGACAAGGACGGGCAAGCGGCGTTCGAGTACCTGCTGCTCAACGGGGGGCGCATGAACGAGGACGTCAAGAAGTAAACCAAGGGGTGCCAGCAGCTGCCAGGCCGCCACAGCTGCGTGGAGCGGGGTAGTCACATCCTGGTACACCTCGGTCTACGCTTCGTACCCTCAGCGCTCATTCGGGACTTGGTATGGCACGGGTGCACTTTCGCCTGTGCCTAGCAATCACTGAAGGTGTATGATTGGGGTTGGCAAGCAGGCAGCACAGAGTACACGTGACGGTTCGTACCCATGGTTTGCATTCTCTTAGGGCCGGTGCTGTACGGGGCCAAGCAGGGCCAAGCGCTGGGGCATATGTTGATAGCTTCGGCAGAGGCCATGCCTCCTTGCAACATGGGAGTCATTTGCATGGCTCTGGGACAGTCTGTGTCGGTTACAGTAGAATCACCTTGCTGAAGGTCATCTGCACGTGTGTTGCGTAGCGGGTTGTTTGTCACGGCACATGCCGGATCCTCCCGTGCGTTAGCTGGTTCCCTCGGACCGGGGAAACGACTCTTGTGTTTCAGTCTGGGTGGTTGGCGGGTTGCCCACGCGGTCTTCTCTCTAATTCTCATCCATCCTGAGAGGTTGTGGGTTGGGAACGCCGTGAGCGAGGATACCTGTGTGTAGTTCTGGGCTCCTGCCAAGAAGTTCATGTCGGCTCGTGCGATAGTGTTGAGCGCATGCTGACGGAATCTGCGAGCTGCAGTGTAAGGCTGTAAGCATCACTGCCTGGGCGGCCAGAGCACCTCCTCAGGTATTCCCCAGCTGTTCCCAGGTGACGGCTAACGGGGTAGCGTGCATAAGCGTGCACACACTTTAAAGTAAACTGTGCGCAAGGACAGTACACGGTAGGCGTCGGCAGCTTTTTGGCGCGCCCAGTACACGGCAGCCCACGAGAGCCTGCAAATCTGCGGTTGTACTCAGGATTCAAGCTGCATACACGCGTGGCACGTGACTAGGTGCGACAGCCCTAAACCGCCCTGTGACCGCCGTCCCCTGGCCGCGGTTCAGGGTGCACCTGCGTGCACATACAAGCAAATGCTGGAGCTGATGCTTGACGGTCACTGCTTGTCACTGTGAGGCCGACGTCTGGCCGTAGTGAACTTGGAAAAGGGCTCCTGGAGCACGATTCTCCCTCATTTGCTACGCACCGCAAGTCCGCAAGACCGCAACCCTGCTCAATCCCAACAGTGGACAGCCAACTTGGGCGTGCACACCTTAGCAGGGGCTGAGGTCGTAGGCAACGCCTAGCGCGCAACTCCATTTTCTGCCATCCGCAACCCATCAGCATGTCCGATACTCCGCGTGCCCCATGGGCCCACTGCCGCCCAGCAAGCGCGCAGCCAACAGTGCAACGGTATCGCCGCTGGGGGCCCGTCACATGCCTCGACACACGCACAACCCACGCTAGCAATGCTCGGGAATCACCGTACTTATAGCCGTGCACTTATGCGACACATCCCAGGACCTCCTCCCGTGAGACTTGAAAGCTGTCAAGTAAGCACTACTCGTGTATGCATTCACAAGGCATGCCCCCGCTTCGGGCATCCGAATTCGCCTGCAAAATCACGTTCAAATGTGTCCTTAGGTCCAGTTACACTTGGCAGCTTCCTCCATGTACCACACGGCACGCTGCGGTGCAACCATGACCCAACATGACCTCACGCATGCTGTGCATGTACGGCTTGGTGGCACAGCCTCCATTGCGTGTGCCCACTACGTAATCGACTTGTAGCCTTGTGCACCCCGGCCTCCCGGGACCTCAACACACCGCGTTGCTGCCCCATGCACGTGTTCCTCATGCTCTCTCATGACATCGAAACGCCAATCCGCAAGCTACGACTGCCGCTGTCCTTCACGCTCCTGCCAACCGGTTCTCAACCGAGCACTGTGCACACCCCTGTACGAATCAAAAACCCCGATCCGCCAGCCATGGCTGCCATCGGGTGTCCCTGATCAACTTATTTAATCAATTCAACTGTCCTGCTGAGCGCAGTGCACGCCCCCTCACGTGTACGACGGCGCCTCCTCCAGCCCGCCGCACACCAGCACTGTGGCGCCGCTGGTGCCTGGGGCAGGGCGGGGAGGACGGGGTTTGCGCGTAAAATGCGAGGAAACCGTGGGCGGTGAGGACAGGGAGCAAGGGATGATGCACAGAGATATGGGGCCGGTCCGAGCAAACGTTCTGGTCAATGCGTCAACCAACAAGGCAACAACTGTGCAGCTCATCATTTCCCATTTCCCCCTTGCCACATGCTGCCGTTTGCCTCCTATCCTTGGACCATCAGGCTACCAAGCTACCAGGCTGCCATCCGCTGTTTCAGTGGGGTTGGATTCGGGCTACTTGCACCCCGCTGTACCTACCGCCCTTCCACGTACGCGGATGGCCCACATGCTACAGCCGCCCTGTTGTTGCAATGAGTGGCCTATCTTGTGCGCTGCCCCTACATCCCTATCGGCCCTGTGCCCCACATTGTGCTCTGTGTTCCCTGTAGCCTGTACCCACGCACCCGCCGTGTATCTGAGAGAGTCGCTCTGCTTGAAGATGCGGCCGACGGCAGGCTCGCAGTGGTCGGGCAGCCACAGCAGGATGGTGGGCGGCTTGAACACGGGCAGCGGCGCAGAGGAGGGCCCGCCGGCGCCTGGGGACGGGGCCAGTGCGTCAGAAACAGCGTTGGAGGAGAAGGGGGCAATGGCGGTGAACTCGCTGGGGCACAGGGCACCCTGCCCAGTATCCTCGGCACGCGTGTTTGCCTCCCAGTCCCGCGTGTCGTAGCCCCCGCCCTTCCATCAAAGCCGCTCACCGTCACCCGCAGTCGACTCCCGCTTGATGCTCTTGTAGCTCTTGGACCGAGTCAGCGCGGCCTGGCCCTGGCCCTGGCCCTGGCCCTGGCCCTGCTCCGGTGCAGCCGTCAAAGGCACGGGGCCCGGTCCCTTCGTGCCATCCACACCACCGTCAGCCACCGCCGCCGCCGCCGCCGCAGTAGCAGCAATCCCGGGTGCGCCTGCTTCCGGCCCCATGCCCGAACCCGTAGCCACATTGTCGCGCGGGGTGAGCAGCCCTGCCCCGAAGCTCCGGTTGCGTCGGAGACTGGCCGTGGTGGCACGGGACAGGGTAGCGGGGTCCGCCTGGCCATCCGGGTTAGGACTGAGGTTGGTGCGGCCCCCAGCCGCTGCCGCGCCGCTGACGGACGTGCGCCTGGCGGGGCCGGGCGCGGACGGTGTGGGGGCCTCGCCGGCGGCTCCGGAACCGGGGCCCCCCTGGGCGGTGGTGGCCTCGGGCTCGGGGTGCTGCAGCAGGCTGCCGTTGACCAGCACGACGGTTGACCGTTGGACGAGCGACTGGCCGGGCTGCAGCATGACGAGTGCCGCCGCCTTGATGCCCTGCCGTACGGCCTCCACGATGTCGACCGCGCGCTCCAGGCACCTGCAGTACGGCAACGGGTGTTGCAGTGAGCGCCTGGGGCAGAGCCGTACCCCTGGGCATCCACGCTGGCCACCGGCCGGAAACCACCCTTGCAGTTTACATGCCTTTCTTTTGCTAGGATCACAACCTGACTGGCACAACAAAAAGGAGCTCCAGAGCCAACACTTAGGGTCAGGGGTTTACCACGCCACTCGGCACAATACTCCACCCCGCCTGACGCCCAGCACATCCGAAACACCCACCTGCGGCTAAGCACCTCGTCCGCCGCCAGCGCCGCCGCCACCGCGCCCGCCGCACTCAGCGCGCTGTGCGTGTGGCTCCCCCTGCTGCTGTTGGTCCGTTCGCCCTCGCCCCACAGCCCCCCGCCCTCGCCCTCCTCACTGCCCTCTTCGTCGTCCTCCTCCTCGTCCTCTTCGTAACCGTCGTGGAACGCATCGTGTACGGCGCCGCCGTCCTGGATTCCTCGTCCCGGCAAGGACCTGGACGGCGCGGACATCAGTCCGGCGGCGGGCGCGTCGTACACCTCGTCCAGTACGGCCTTCTGCTTGCGGCGGAGGCTGCTGGTGGCGGCCGCGGCGGTGTTCCTGCGGGGGATGGAACGGGGCTTGCTTTGAGCGGTGGCGCCCGTATGCTCGCTCATAGCTTGTGGCATAGGCATATGCGCGAGGAGCATACAGGATGCACATGCTGACACGATTCCGCAAGTGTTGAACGCGCCTCGTGTCCAGCCTCCACAGCTCTGTCCTCCAGACCGCCTGGTTCCTCCCTTACCTTCCCCTCACCGCCCTTACCTCTCCCCCGGCACCGCCTGCTGCACCAGAAGCCTCCGCAGCTTGGCCACCGCACACGGTCAAGACTAGCGCTTGCGTACCATTCACTGCACGACAAACGCAGTGCGCCTGCTGCACTCCGCCTCCTTCCCGGCCCCGCATGCTGCACCAGTAGCCTCCGCAGCTTGGCCGCCGCACACGGTACGGCGCACCATTCACTGCACGACAAACGACAAACGACAAACGCAGTGCGCCTGCTGCGGCCCATCTCTGCCCCCGCACCGCCTGCTTGACCAGCAGTCGCTCCCTCCACCTTACTGCCTCACATGGGCAAGACGCGCTTCAGAGCACGACGCACCTGCCTCCGCCCCCACCTCACCTCTCGCCCGGCCCCGCCTGCTGCACCAGCAGCCTCCGCAGCTTGGCCGCCTTGGCCGCCCCGCCCGCGCGGTAGGCGTGCACCACAGCCGCCGTCAGCAGCGCGGCAATGTGCGCCACCAGGGTGGCCCGCTGCCGCTCCAGCACGTGCACGCCAACCAGCCTGCATGCAGAAGTTATTCGAACGGTGTGAACATCCACCTCCGCCTTCTCCTGCAAACCGTGAGCTGCCAGCGCAACCCGCTGCCTCTGCACATACATAGGACGAGCCTCACTAACGTCCCAGGACCCACCTGTACATATTGCTGAGCAGCTGCTGGAAGGGCGCCTGCCCCGCCGCCGCGCGCGACCTTACCGCCGCCACCGCGGCGGGCGGCAGCGCGAACACCACGGGCCCCTTGCCCAGCGCGTTGCCCTCCGCCACCGCCGCAGCCACGGCCATGCCCGCCACCGCCCGGCCCAGCAGCGCCGTGGAGATGCCCACTACGCCACCAACGCCCACAAAGAACTGGCGGGCAGTAATGGCGGGGTGAGGACCATACCGCAAATGGCAGCTGTAATAGGTAATGGTGGACACCCAAGATGCTGCATGGCAAGCTGCCCCCTACGCCCACCACGCCCACGGAGGACAAACTGCACAAGGCACACCGAGTGTCCCAGTGCCTAGTATTGCGGCCGGCCAGCCGCTAGGACGTGAGCAGCCTAATATGATAACCAAAAAGACTAGGCGGGCAGGGGACAGGCTGTCCTCATCTCGTGTGGCGGGCTTTGCCTCAAGAGTCATGGGATGGCATGCAAGCTGATGCGCATATCCAAACAGGCTCATACACAAGGCTGAAAACGGTTACGCCCACGGGCTCCAAGGGCGGCTGGGACCGTGCGTAGCGTGTATGTTTGTGAGGCGTAGCGTCGGCGCTCACCTGGGGCGGGGGGGCATGTGGCCCGGTGCCTCCCACTTCAGCGAGGCCGCCTGCCGCGGCGGCAGCTATGGCTGCGGCTGTGGCCGCGGCGCCAGCCGCTGCCTGGGCGGCCTGCCTGGCCACCGTGACCTGCGGGCGGGGAGTAGAGAGGCCACAGAATTCACAACACAGTAGAAAGCATGGATGCTGAGTGCCATCATGGTACGGTACATACACGCTGAGACTGTACAAGAAGCCCGAATGACTGCTGGCATTTGCGCCCGGGGGCCTGCGGCAATGTTGTGTCCGTCCACTTCGTCGGGTGTTGTGACGGTGAGGGCGCTCCAGCCCCGCCCTCACCGTCACAACACCCGACACCAAGGCCCTGCCCGTCCCGCGCTGGCCCCCCGTACATGGTCCAAGCCTCACATGTGAACCACAGCACCCGAAGCTTCGGCTTGCCGCCGCCACCGCATGCCCACCGTATGGCCATCAGTGCGTGCCGCTGCTGCTGCCGCCGTCGCCGCCGCTGGGCTCCGCACGTGCACACCAGTACCATTGAACCACACCTGAAAACTTAAGGCCAACCCGAGCCCCAGCACCAGCCCCAGCCCCAGTCCCGTCAGCTACCGCCCTCACCCGCACGTTGCCCGGCACCACAATAAACACGCCCGCAATCTCACGCGCTGGCCTCGAGAACTACCGGCGCCATAGTTAGCAGGCTGGCTTTGCCACCGCCGCACCTGCATTATGCTGTAACCGGCTTCCGCTACGCCTGCCGGTGCCGGCACAGCTGCCGCTGGCGCTGCCCGACACCACACGTGCTTATCGTCACCCCCAACCCCAACCTCCATTCTCCCGGCCCCGCCCCCGCACCAGCCTTACCCTCACGGTGCCCAGCACCACGATGAAGACGCCCCCACCTCTCACGCGCGTGCCTCGAGAACTGTCGACGCCATGGTCATTCAGCCCGCCTGTGCCGCTACCTCACATGCACAGCGCTGCAGCGGGCTGCCGCTGCCCCTGCCGGTGCCGGCACACCGCACGCCATACCTCCAACCCCCAGCCCCAATTCTCAACCCGCCAGCACCGCCCCAACACTGCCATTGCAACACTCACCCTCACGGTGCCCAACACCACGATGAAGACGCCCCCTCCCGCGATGAGCCCCGTGAGGTCCGCCCCCCGCGGGAAGGGCCGCAGGTCGCCCGCAGTGCGCAGCCAGTCCAGGCCCGCGTCCGGCACGCCACGCAGCACGGCGCACGAGGACAGCACCTGCGTCAGCGTGGGCTGCGTCCACCTGGAATGAAGGCAGGGAGGAGGAGCAGCGGCCTTAAAGAGCAACAATACTGGAAAATGGAGGGGAAGAAAGGCTAGGCAGGGAGGGGACAGCACGTGCGTCAGCGTGGGAGTCGTCCATCCGGTGGGTAGGAGGGCAGCGAAGAAAACTAGGGCCGTCAGGTATACGGCAGCATCTAACGCTCCTCAAGCCATGCGAGCGACCACGGGCATGCCGGGCCACAGGCGTTCGGAGGCATGTTGGCAAGACCTACTACAACGACCGTGAACGCCGCTTCAGTACCGGAGGCGCTGAAGGCGCGCTATAGCCTCGCTCAGGCTTAGTGAGCCCAGCGCTTTTGCCGGACAACACCGTCCCAGCCCGCGACGCACTTTGGCCCGCGCGCCTCCAGCCTCCAAATGCGCCGCTCGATGGGCTCCGCCAGCGCCTCCGCCTCGTCGGCGTCCACCAGCCCCGTCTTGAGCATGGAGCGCACGAAGGCAACCTGCTGCCGCAGCAGCGCCAGGGCGGCGCGGTGGCTCTGGGTGGCCTACGGGGCGTGAACAGGGCGCGATGGGGTGGTAACAGGCGGGTTGAGGTTGCGGCAGGGCGGCTCAGGGGTGCAGGGGGCAGTTCGCCGTGCGCTGCTGCGGTACCTGTGTCGCGCGGTGCACGTGGGCTGCAGCCGCAATGTATACACGAATACGCCTCGCAATGTGGCCGCCGTTTCCTGTAAATCGTGTTACTGGCGCGACACGGCGACATACCGGAACTGGCGTATCCACTCTACGCCAGACGCCTTGTCCAGGACCAGACACAGCAATCGCGAATGTGCCAAATGCCCCTGTTGTGCATCAAGCTCGTAAGTTGCCAAGCAGTTGGCGCTCCAGACACGGAAGGCCTTCCCACCTGGAACCTGTCGGGCGCCTCAATGACACGGTCCAGAATGAACTTGCGCACCTGCAGAGTCAACATCGAAATGTCGCACAGTCATCCACTCGCATGTGAGGTGCCTGTGTGAGGTACATGCTTGGAGTTCGCAGGGTTAGCAGTGCAAACAAGTCCACACAAGCCTTCCACCCGCACACTTACTCGTCCCCTTGCCATCGCCCGTGGCCCTATGTCCCTATGCCCCCTACTCACCAGCCCGCCTGGCCATAGCCAACATTACAACCCAGTCCCACAAATCCTCTCGATCCAGCTCCTGGTTAACCCCACCCACCAGCTCCGCCTGCTGCTGCACCTCTGCCCAAATGGTCTGCCCCGCCGGCCCCGCGTATCGAAGCCACTGCAGCTGCGGCGAGCTCTCGGACAGCGCAGCGGCCAGCTCCACAGCAACCTGTAACACGGCAGTAGAAGGAAAGAACTCATAAGGCATAGCAGGTATCATTGAACGCTGCCCCCGAATGCGTAGGTTATCCTCGATGCCCCTTGAACACCCACGCCTGCAGATGATCCAGAGTGATCCAGAAGGCCACACCTGCGCGTTGGGACGGAAGCAGCAGAGTGCAACCGCCCAACGGCCGGCCGGCCCACGCACCCACCTCCAGCCCGACCAGCATGACGCGCGACAGGGACGACGACAGCAGCTGCGGGGTGTGGGCGGAGGCGATAGGCCGCGGTATGTTGCAGGTGTCAGCGCACCTTATTACCGGGGAAGTACTGGTAGCTGAGAGAGACCCCGGCCCTGCCCCGTCCTGGACATATGTGTCGGGTCCACTGACTGCTGCGTACGATCTTGTTTGTCACAATGCTGCTGTCTGCCTCCCTTCCCCTACCTCTGCCAGCGCCCTCAGCGGCCGCACCAGCCCAGTCTTGACGAAGGTGGGCAGCCAGGGCCCCGCCCGCAGGACGCGCTGGTTGAAGCGGCGGAGCGCCAGGTGCGCCCACGCCTGCGACCAGGTTACGGTATCCGTCAAGCCATGCCATGTGACGTATACACGTATTCACCCACTAGAAACACGCCGTCAGGTAAGCAGCAGCCGCGTGGACACCAAGTGCACACCTCGCATACCATACCCGTCCCAAACCGCGGGGGCCGCTCCCCACGCACCCGTTTCGCCTCTTCACGCCCACTCGGCCGCCCGCCCGTCCGCGTCCCCGGCCCCGCCCACCTGCCACTGCACCGCCCCTCGTCCCACCACCTCCCTCTCCGCGCACCCCCACAGGTCCAACGGCGCGGAGGGCGTGTGCAGCGCCTCGTCGCAACAGTGGCACAGCAGCCGCATGCCGTGCGGGGACAGCACGCCCTCCAGCGTCTGGGGGCGACAGGATGTGGGACATTTGATTGCATGCTACCGGAAGGTTGTTGGAACACATTGGGCCCGGTGACGGCACAGCGCCCGCATGCCGCGGGGCGACAGCACGCCTTCCAGCGTTGGGGAGTTGCAAGTGAGGGAAACCCGTGGGGAACGAGGAGTAGCGAGATCTACTTGTAAAGATACGTAGGACAGCGAGTGGGGTAATGGCACGGCAGCCATTGTAAAGAAACAAATGGGCCGCCGCCGCACGGCTACGAGGGGCAGTTCGCGATGCACAGTGCCCTGACCCAAGCTCTCACGCCTTCCTCGGGCGCCTCCCCTTGCTCCGAAACTGTCTCCCCTTGCTCCAAAACTGTGGCCATACTGGGATTATCCCCTGCAGTGTGTATTAGCCCTTACCGGCGCACTCCCTCCGCACCTGCTCGTGGAAGAAGCGTTTGAAGCCGGCCAGCAAGCGGATGCGGTACTCCTGCGCACAGACGGCACGCGGCATGACGCGTAACCCGAAACGCCATACCGCACATGAACTAGCGCACTGTCGGCCTGTGGCGCTAGCATTGGCAAAAGCCCTAGCCCTGCCATGCGCCGCCATGACACCAGGCATCCTTCAACCGAGGCGCACACCCGCATCGCCCTGCACCTTGTCCTAGCATTGGCACACCATCAACCAAACACCCCCGTCGGCCCGTCACCACCAGCAGCGCCAGCGCTGCCACACACAAGCCAGCCATGACTGTAATCATCTCCATCACCACCAACGTAACCCACCACCAGCAGCTCCTGCGCAGCCTCCTCCCTCGCGTGTGGGTCGGCGGTGGAGGACGGAGCGATGCTGCCGGGGCCGCAGACCCCAGGGCCGCCTGTCACGTGGGAGCCTGGGGGTCGGGCGGGCGGTTGGGCAGGAGGAGGGGTTGTGCATGGGGCAGCGCACGCGCTTGCGGATGGAACACACTGACAGCAGCTGCTGGCCGTTCAGGAGGTGTCATTGGCCCTGCTGCTGCTGCAGCTAGTGCCCTCCAATCGCGTTTGCACCCCGTTGCATGCATGTATGCATGCTACATATCCGCCTCGTTGTAATAGGAAACGAGCCTTGCACAGTGCAGTGCCCGCTGGGTTTGTCACCCGCAGTCACCGCAGATCTTTCCTTTCACACCACAAACTGCATGCCCTGCATGTTTGGAACCCAGCCCCGGAGCCCCAAACCATCCCCCTGCACTCACCCGGCAGGGGCCCCAGGGTGTCGAGCGTGCGCTGCTGCCCGGCCAGGTCCTGCGGAGGTCGGGTTGACAGCGTGGATGTTACTACCACGTAAACCTCAAGCATTACCATGCCAGCTCCGAGCAGCAGGAATGCTAACGGACGCCGCGCTGTCCTGATTCCTGTGAGTTGACGCTTCATGATTCGGTTATAAATGAGCTACCGGTACGCATCACCCACTTGCAGAGACGCCCAGCTGCGGCCCTGCGGCGGAACGGCCGTGGCCGTGGCGCTGCCCTCGGCCCCCGCCGCCGCCGCCCCTGCCGCCGCCAGCGCCCCCCCGCTGCCGTGACGGCGCGACAGCACCGCCCTGCTCGGAGGCGCCAGCCCGCCCCCTACGCCCGACGCCCTGCCGCTTGCGGCCGACTGCGAGCCGTACTGCTTTGCCGCGTCGGTGGCGGACACGCTGACCCATCGGGTGCTTGGCTGCCTGGTTAGGCGCCAGGGGGTGGCGGGCGGGGTGGCGGCGGCGGCGGCGGCAGCGGCGGCGGCGGGTCCAGAGCCGAGGGCGCCGCGGGGGCGGCTGAGGCTGAGGTGGCGGGTGAGGGCGCTGGGGTGGGCGAGCGACGCTGCGCAGCGGGCAGGAGGCCGTGGGGTGAAGTGAAGGAGGTCCGTGGTGCGGTTGCGTGGAACGAGAGGGCCAAGTGAGGGCTTGGTTGGCGGCAGCACAGATCCTGCGCGAGGCAACACCCTGCAGGTCCTGCCCTGACGCCAGGTGTGTACTTGGCGCCCAAGAGTGACTTCCGTGGTGCGCGCAGCGGGTTTTGAGTTGTGCGGACTCGACGGCCCCGACTATTTCCATACGCTGTGCTCTAGTATGCGTTGGATTTACGCCTCATGTCCCACCTGCTCGTGAGGCGCCCGCAGCTGCCGCCAGCTCCGCCGTGGGCTCCCCTGCTCCCGCCCCGATGGCGAACGAGGGGCTCATGCGGAACTGCTGCCCGGTGCGGCGCCTGGGAGGCAGAGAGGGGGGTGCACACGTGCGCGCATTAACAGGCACGAACTTGTTCACAGGTACTGGTATGGAGCGTAAGCATGGTACCTGCAATAAGCACATGCGTGTCTCCGCGATGCATTTGCTTCAAGGATGATAAAGGCCATTGTCCGTCACACCAAGTCCGAGCGGGTACACTCTGTACAGCTGGCAATGCGGGCCCACCTGACGGACGATCTGCCTGCCTCGCTGCCGCTCGACACCTGCCCCTGGGACTTCGACCCCGGCAGCAGCTGCCGTGCACCTGCGACCCCGTCGGACTGGCGCCGCTGCCGCAGCAGGCGGCCGTCAGACCTGCTGTGTTCCAGCGACGGCGGGCCGCTGCCTTCGCCGTCAACCGACGTAACGGACGCAACCGTCCCAACCGACGCCGGTGGCTCCGAGCCTATTGGCACGTCCCGTACCTCAGCGCCGCCAGGTGCCTCTGGGTGTGCCAGGGGCCCTTCCCGGGCCTCTGACACGGACGGGGCGGACGGCAGGGCCAGGGACAGGGCCGCGAAGGGGCTGGGCGGGGGAAACCGCAGGGGCTCGGAGGCGGCGGCGGCGGCGGTCACGGCGTTGCGTTCGTTGTCGGTTTGGTCCGAGTCCGGCTCCGGAGCGGATGGGCGCCATGCTGGGGCGCTCCCGGCGCGGCGCATGTGGGCTGCGACGGCCAAGAATGGAACACATAAGGATCATCTACTGGACACTGACGCATGCACGTTGATGCTACCAGCGCGATCGTCTGTCGAGTGCTAAGGCATGCCTCATAATCGACGTGTAGGCCAGTCCAGAACCCACCTTCATGCAGCAACTCCTCCGGCTGCGGCCCCATGCCGCTCAGCTCTGCCCGCACCTCCGCCACCTCCGCCGGCGGCAGCACCTCCCTGCCCGCCGCCGCCGCCGCCGCCAGCGCCGCCGCAGCGGCGCCACCACCCCGCAGGCTGCCACCCACGCTCGACATCTCCCCCTCCTCCCCGTCCTCATGCAGCGTCTCTAACGCCGCGCTTGCCATCTGCCCCGGCCGCGCCGCCGCCGCCGCCGACGCGGCCACCACCGCCGCCAGCTTCTCCGCCGCCGCCACCGCCACGCATGCGCCCTTATCCTTTCCAGCCCCGCTCCTCCCACCCCGCTCACCACCCTCCCTCTCCTCCCCGGCCGGCCCCTCCCCCTCCTTCTCCTCCTCCTCCTCCGATCCCTCCTCTTCACTAACATCCAGCGACGGCCGCGGCGTCCTCAGCCCGGTGCCGCCCGCCACGCGTAAGGCAATTGGCGGCGCGAAGCCGCTGCCGTACCGGTCGCCCACCAGGCCGCAGTGTCCCGCGAAGGCGAAGGCGACGTGGCCGTACGAGTCCTCGTCGTCGGACTCATTGTCGCTGTGGTAGCCTGACTCCAGGTCCATGCCCCCAAGCACCAGATCTTGATCTTCATCGCGTCCATGATCCTCTTCATGTTCATGCTTATGCCGCTGTTCATGCTCGTGCTCCTCGTCAGCAGCAACCTCCACCTCTGGTAGCTGCTGCATCCGTTTAGCTGCGGTGGCAGCAGGGCCCTCAGCACCATCACAAGCGCCGCCAGGACGATGCTGCAGGGCCTCCGGCGACGTCGCGGCAGCGGCTGACGACTGCTGAGAAATCCGTGAGCCCGCAGAGACATACGATGTGAGCATCGGCGTCGTGCCAAAGAGCGGGTGCGCTGCGGCAGCAAGGCCGCCGTGAAACGAAAAGCCGTCGGCACCAGCGTCAACGCCAGAGACCTCCGTCGGTTGGCTTCCGCCGGCGGCGGCGGCGGCGGCGGCGTCAGCGGCGGCGTCTCGTGCAGAGGTACCGCTGCCGCCGCGGCTGCTGGCGGCGGGCGGCATGGGCCGCGGCGGCTTGCCGTTAGCTACGCCGCCGCCGCCGCTGCCGCTCAGCCGCCGCTCTTGCGGGATCCCGGTCTTCGCTGGCGGCGATACGCCCTGCTGGCTTCGCGGAGACGCGCCGCCAAGGACCGAGTCCTGCGGCGAAGCGCGAGTGATGCTCCCGCCGCGGCTGCCGCCGCCGCCGCCGCCGCCGGGCGTCGGTACGGCAGTGGCTGTGGCGGCGGCGGCGTGCTTATCCCCTGGAACGTGAAAATGCTTTAGTGCCTTAGCGGACATGGAGGAGTGGGGGGAGATGCTGGTGGCGGAGCGGGTGGTGGAGTCGTCTCGGAGGCTGGGCGGGGGCGGGGCTGTGCGGCCGAAGGAGAGGGCCGGCTGCAGCGCGCCGCGCGGCGAAGGCGGCTGGGCCGTGGTGTAAGAGGCGAAGGGGCACTCGCCGCCGTAGCCGGCATCGTCCCCACCCTGGGCGGCAAACGGCACAAGGTAGCAGGCATCAACAGTTCTGTATTGTGAGCATGCGAGGACCAGCCGGTAGACACGCTATGATACACGCCTGGAGCAACCCCTGCTCCCCTGTGAACAGCTCTATTATTCCACATCACACCGGACTATCATACGCTGTATTGACAATCTCAACTGAGCAGACTACCTGCATGGCAGCAAAGCGCTCGTCCAGCTGCCGCGTACGGCGCGCCAGGTCCGAGTCCGTGTGCTCCACGCCCCTCGGCGGTCCCGAGCCGCCATCAGCTGCAGCTCCGTCGCCGACAGACGTCTGCCTATGCAGCACCCCTGTCTGCTGCTCCTGCTGGTCCCCTGCCCCGGCCCCAGTTATGCTGCTGAGCAGCATGCCTAGGGTGCTGGGCACCCGCTTGAGGTTCGTGGTGCTGGGGGCACGTGTTAGGCCACGGGAGCTGGGGGCACGCGTGAGTGGTGCTGGGGATGCCGCGGCCTCGCCGTATTGCTGTAGTGATTGCTGCTGCGGCGGAGTGGGTTGGTCGACAACTACCTGTAGCGGCGCCTGGTCCGATGAAGGCCGGGAAGAGCCTCCTGGGCCTCCCGCGGCTGCAGCAATGGAACTGAAGACGCTGGTTGTTGCGCCAAGCTCTCTGGCCGTGGCGTCCGCCGCACCGGGAGCTCCGAAAGCCGACAGGATTGCTGAAGGCGGAGGAACAGCGGTGGGTTGCGGAGCAGGTGCAGCAGCGGGTGGCAGAGGAGGAGGTGAGGCAGCAGCCACCGTCACAGCCCTGCCTCCGCCGCTGCTCCCGGCCTCGCCCAGCGTGCGAGCGCTGGGCTCAGCAGCTGCATCGGCAAAGGAGACGGAGGGGCCGCTGCCGTGCAGCCGCGGCGCTGTTACACGGGAGCTCCTTGCCGTGACCACTGTGGCAGTTGGTGGGTGGTACCTGCCGCCACGGCCACCGTCACCGCCACCGCCACCGTCCTCGCTCCCTCCGCGCGGCAGCAGCTGCTCTGCGAGCCCACCGCCGCCGTCCGCCCCGGTCGGTGGTGGCAGCTGGCGGCGGCTGGCGGCGCGGCGGAGGCGTGCGCCGTCGCGGGGTGGGGTGCTTCCGACACCGGCGCCGGCGGCGGCAAACGCGGCGGCCTCAGTGGCGTCGGCGGCGGCTGCCGCGGCGGTTGGCGGCGTGTGTGCCAGGGCGTGCTTGTGATGCGAGGAGCCTGCATGCGACTTGGAGGCTGTGGACGGAGCCATGTGCACGCGAACAGCAGGGGAGAAGAGTTAGTCTCTGCCATCATCTCTGCAAGGCAAACCAGATCATTGCGAATCAATACCGTACCGTCACAGATAGCCGAGTCTGCTAGCAGTGCGCTGCAATTTGCGGACTGTACAGCTGCAACCACATCTGCACGGCCCACCTGGGAACACGGCCTCCAGCTTGCGGCTGAGGTCCACGATGCGCTCCACATAGTTCCAGTCCACGCCCTGTGTGGAGGTACACAAAGCGGGAAACCCTAGTAGGAAAACTATCCACGCGCAACCGCAGACCACAGCCCCGCCCCGCCCCGCCCCGCCAGCAGTGTACTCGCCACCCAGCATCCCGCAGGCGCCCAATGCGCGCCTCTCCACACAGCACACGCACCACCTTGCGCCCCCGTGCTCCCGCCCCGCTCCCACCCTCAGCAACGCGACTGCATGAGCCCCCATGTCCAGCGCTCCGCCCCCGCCCCGCACCCGCCCTCAGCAGCATCAACCCCAGCCCTAAATCCACCCACCCTCAGCAGCATCAGCCCCATGTCCAGCCCGCCGCTGCTGTCCGCGGCGTCCGCCGCCTCCGCCGCCGCCCGCATGTCCGACAGCGCGTTGGTGGTGAAGCGCTTAAGGGCGGCCTTGGCGCGCTCGCGGACCTGTGGGGTCAATGAGGCCACGTGGCAGGTGGGCTTCAGGGCAAAGACCGAGGCGCATGGTGTAAAAGGCAGAACGCAGCCTTCGAAGCGCTCATGGACCTGGGTCATTGAGGCCGTGTGGCAAGTGCTGTTTACGGGCATCCCTAAAAAACAAAACGCGGCCTTCGGAAGGCTTGCGGGCCTGGACGCTTGCGGGCCTGGACGCGTTCATGGGAAGCTGGGGGGCCTCCCTCCCTCTAATAGATGGCGAAAGGTCATGTGCGCGTATGGCAAACGCGAATGAAAGGGTTTTGCCAGTGTGCGCGCGGTTCGTTTGCGTAAGGAGCTTAGCCGGAAAGGAGTGCTGTAGCATCACACCTGCTGCTTGATGGGCGAGGTGGTGTTAAGGCGCAGCACGCGCATCAGCGGCGTCAGCATCGGCGCGTTGATGACCAGGCTCATCAGCACAAAGCCGCTTGTCCACACCATCATCTGGGCCGTCACGTACTTGTCGCGCTTCTGGGCGTCAGTGCCGTGCGGCCCCGGGCCGCCGCTGCCGTACAGCCCCTGCTGTACAGCCGCGGGCTCCGACGAGCGTACGGCAGCCAGCACGATCTGGCCCATGATGAGCGACACGGCTCCGCGGAGGCCGGCCATTGTAGCAAACAGCATACCCCGAGCGTCGGGGGTTGCGGTATGGTGGTGGTGCGCATGCTGCAGCTGCTGCTTTCTGTTGTGAGAATCCACGACCTGGCCGTCGGCTGCGTGCGTGGTCGTAACAGCACCCGGAGTGTGCTGCTGGTGGGGTAGGTGGCGTACGGCGCCGCTGCCGCCGCCGGCTTCCAGGGCCGTACTGGCATCGTGTGGGTTGTGGTGGGCGTGTTGGGCGGCTTTGCTGATGCTCTCCTTCCTCGCCCGCCTCGCGTCGAGGGCGCGGGCGGTGTAGCAGAAGGCGAAGATGAGCGCTCCGCGCATGGCGAAGAGGATGACGTACACCAGGGGTAGCTGCAGGGGTGCCAAGCGCGCCAATATGTACTTGGTGCAAATTCTTTCCCAGAGTGTGCTCTGCCGACATTGGGCTTTGCCAGCGCAGCGTCTGCGAACATGTGCGGTACGTGCGTGTTTACCCGTTTCTCGGGGACCCAGCCACCGACCCGCCCGGCCACGCACCCACCTGCATCAGTGTCTCCAGCAGCAGTGAGGTTGTGGAGCTGGGGTCGGTTTGGTCCTGGTCCAGCTCGGCACCCAGCCTGGATATGACCGTACACAAGACAGTTGATAAAGCAGTAATCTAGCAATCATGCGTTCACGTCACGCACCAACCCCACTCTCGACTGCTGACGAAGCAACGCTACGCGGCGCCTCAGACTCAACGAGTGGTGGCCCTCCGGCACACGTACGGTACCGTACCGTGTTCCAGTGACCTCCCTTGCCCTTTCCCCGCAGGCGCCCTGTCCTTGTCCCACCGGATGAGGTAGTTGACGGAGGAGGCCCCCACGAAGAAGAAGATGAGGCCGTTGATGCAGAACGACATGACGTCCCAGAAGCGGTCAAACGCGCGGGCGCGCCGGGCCTGCGAGGAGCAGCCACTGCAGTTCGCAAGGGGCTGATACGCGCTGCATCTCTGAGACCAACACCGCGTTCCCAACACGTGCCTCCACTCTGCAACATGAAGACGTGCCATGTGCCCGTGTCCGCCAGAGACGACCGTCCCCACGTGCCGGTGGCTAATCCGTACACCCTGCCGCACCGACACGTGTCATCAAAACCCGGCACCCACCTGCGACGATAGGCCCCAGGTACCCGTCGCGGAGCCCTACACCCCAAACACCACTAAAGCGACGTACACCCTATCGTACCGACACGTGTCACTCACCACGCGCACCTACCTGCGACGATAATCCCCACGTGCCCGTCGCGGAGCCGTACACTCCAAACACCACCACCGCGATGACTCCGCTGGCTGCCAGGTATGCGTTGGCCACGTAGAATGACAGGTAGCCCGCCGCGAAGGTGACCGCCACCTCCACGTGCGGGGGCAGCCGCCGCCACTGCAGCAGGCGCAGCGTCCACCTGGGAAGGGAGGGAGCCGGCAAGGTTGCACTCAAAGGTCCACCTCCAGATACTGTAACAAGTCGCCATGTCGACCTGTGAGCTTTGTTTGATCATTGCTGGTCGATTAAGGGTTCTAATGTGCAGACGCAGCGGGGGGGAGGGAAAATGGGCAGCCGCGAGGATATGGGCACAGTCCTTGGTTTGGTGTAGCGTGGGGGAAGGGTGGTGTAGCGTGGGGGAAGGGTGTTCGCGAGAAGCGGGGGGCCAACGGTCCCTGTGACGACAGAGGAAAGCAGGCGGGGAGCAGGGGTTATTGCGCCTGGGTTGGTGTTTGGCACATCAGCAGCATGCTGTGGCACGACGATGACCCTGTCCACATGATTCACTTGGCCTCGACTCTGACGGCTGTCGATGTAGCACGAAGGAGCTGCACACCTTCTACTTGCAGCAGCTGCTGCGCTGCGGCTGCGGCTGCCGCTGCCGCTGCAAGTAGGAGTTGCGCAGCTCCTTTAGCGCTGCATTGACAGCCGTCAGAGTCGAGACCAAGTGGACCATGTGGATCATGTGGTTGGGGTGGTACATTAACCCAGCCGCCATAACCCCTGCCCTGCTCTCCGCCATGCCTGCCAAGCAGACCGCTCGTGCGCGGGCGGCGTGGAGGTCGGGCTGTCATAGGTGCAGAGTGTAACCCATGTGACCGACATGATACGGATAATTGATGCCCTTGCGCACGGCCGCCGCCTTCCTTTGCGCCATGGACGTGTAAAGTCTGGCGGCCATACAGCTGTGTGTGCGGGACAGGGCTGGCGCGTGAACGCACAGATGGTAGGAACATGGGCCACACACAACAGGGGCGCACCAGCAGCAGCCCCGCACACCAGCAGCACGGGCCGCCATCCCGCCCTAGCAACGTCCCAGCGTTTTCCCCCCTCCCCCTACACGCCGGACCAGCACTCGCAGCATCGGAGCAGCAGCGACAACTCGTCCGCGGCGGTCTGGTAATGGGTTGGGCTGGGTTTATCTTTTATACGCCTCATTATCGACCTCGTCGATCTGCAGACTTCGTCTGTCAGTAAGTTCGCCTAACCCCCCTCCCCCTCGTGTCCCCGGCTCCCACCTGGTCACGTAGCCGCACGCGAAGCCCACCAGCACACCCCCCAGCACCAGCCACGCAAACTCGCTGCCCACTTCCAGCAGCTCCGGCAGGGACTCCAGCAGCCAACCCGGCAGCCACGGCCCCGGCGGCCACCAGCCGCCGCCGCCGGCACCAGGCGGCGGCGGCGGCGCGCCCGGCACGTGGCTGTGCGGCCGCGGGTGGCGGTGAATGAAGGGCTTGGCGCCGTACGCGTCGGCAGCGCCGTGGCTCCAGAGGGACAGTAATGAGCCAAAGCGGCTGGCGCTGCTGCTGCTGCTGCTGCTGCCGTGGGTTAGGCCGTCGGCCTCGTCCTCTGCCGCCTCGCGTCGGCCCTGTGATCCAGCAGCAACAATGGCACGTGTTGTGCACGCAAGAAGGCAAGAAGGCGAAGCATCCAAATAGGGCACCTCGTCGCTACAGGAGCTGGGCTGAACGAGTTCCGGTGATGTCCAGGCCCCTCTGACGGATGTGTTGAGACCCCTTTGCTTGGTGAGCTGCATGGGCGAGGGCGCAGTGCGGTATGCCTGGGGAGCCCACCTGGATGACCTTTTTGAGGAAGATGTCGAACAGCACAATGCCTGTGGTGAAGGGAGGGTTGGGGTTGCACGCAAGCAGAAGGGCTCTTTAACCACAAAAGTGTGCACGCGTCAAGCTACATACGCAGCAAGACGCTGTCCGGGCAGCGGAATGGTGCACGTCCTTCATCCCCCCTACACCCGTGCGTGTGACAACTGTGACTGCGTGTGAGCACGGCATCAGGTGCCCTCGGGACTGAGGATGCATACGCCCGGGAGGTCCGCTGCTATCCCCCTGCTTACCCGACGCGTCGTTGAACAGGGACTCGCCCTCCAGCAGCGCGCCCAGCAGCTCCGGCGCACCGCCCGCACGCAGCACCGACGTGACTGAGGGTACACGTGCCGTACCAGGTGCCGTACGGCCATTTAGTGAAACCCGGCGCGGTACGCAGTAGCCGAAGGTACAGCTTGAGCTCTTTACGTTCAGTACGGGCCGCACGCATCCGCAGCCGCCACGCCTAGGCATCATCCTGCTGTACGACTGTACGGCACTGTACGGCACCTACCTGCTACGGCGTCCGTGGAGGCCAGCATAGCGTTGAACAGCGCCACGTCCTGCCAGCCCCAGCCGTACCGCCGGCCCAGCCCCATGCCGTACAGCATGATGGGTACGGCGAGGAAGGTGCCGGTGCACACCAGCACGAACGCAAACACGAGCGACAGAACCAGGACCTGCAGGGCAGTGTGAAAGTTTTATGACAGGCGGGTTTGCAGTACGAACGCGGCCCTCAGCGCCCAATGCCGTGACCAGTGCGTCCTGTTAGCACCCTTTAAATCTGCGAGCTGTATGACCCCTTTGAACTTGGCCACTGTCGCAGCCCTGGCCAACGGGCCACCATGTTAAGGCACGACGCCAGAATGCAAACGCTGCACCTGGGAACAGCACTGCATAGCCCTAGGCACCATGTGCGCACCACGCCAACCACCCCGACCACCTCACCCCAACCACATTCCGGCCCCACTCTGGGATCCCCCCAATTGATGTCCCCGTTTGGATGTCCACACGTGCACGCCCCCATGCAAGCCACAGGTTTCCTGACGCCTCTCTGTGGATGCCGCCATGCAGACGCCCCCTGCCCCCATTCTCTTTAAAACACAAAGGAGTCCGTGTATTGTATTCTGCCCTCCGTCCCCATGACCCCCGTCACAGTACCCTCATGCGGTATGTCCCACCTTTTTGAACACAAAGTAGTCCAGGCGTGCCGCGCTGTCCAGCAGCAGCGGCGGCAGGAAGACGTAGAAGAAGGTCTCCCCCGGGTGGATGCCGCCCAGCCACAGCGCCACGCTGTTGCCGAAGCGGCCCAGGTTGACGCGGAAGGACGCCAGCTCGCACAGCGCGCCTTGGCGGGAGGGAGAAATGCGCACGAGAAGGGCACAACGCGATGTGTGGTCGGCAAGGAGCAACCTTTGTCAACGGGGAAGGGGCTAACGGACGCCAGCTCGCACGCCGAGATCGCCTGGGGACCAAGTTGCCCGGCAGCGTACGGTATCAAAACCGGTAGCACACATTGTGAAGCTGCGCAACCCGTTGAGTACTTGACTGCAGAACAGTTGCGGGGCTGCTGCTGCTGCTGCTGCTGCTGCTCGCAAGCCACCCGGTGCCTCCCCGCCCACCTGCCACCAGCACCCACACCGCCGACAGGCGGCCGCACACCACGCATGCCACCAGCAGCGCCACGCCAGCAAACAGCACGGCATCGTACCCAGACTCGGGAACCAGGCAGAAGTTGTAGTTGTCTGACGGGGATTGCACAAAAGCAGATTGGGGTGTTGGGAGTCAAGAGAGGGCGAGAGGCGGTGGTGGCGGATAGTGAGGCCCTCCCTCGCGGCCCTCGGTTCAGGAGCTTGCGTGCAGAATGCCTTGCTATTGCATGAATATTTGCATGGCTTGTAATGGGCGAAGGGTACTCGTAGGGTATGCAAGTGTGGTAGGTGTTTCGGAGTTGTCGGTTGTCCTCTCTTCAGTCCTGTGTAGAACTGGAGCTATAGCCCGTCACCAAGTGAATCTAGATGGCATCACCTGGGTCATCCACTCGGTGATAATACGTCACGTTCGCGCCAGCGCAAACATCCCCTCCAGGCGACGCCATGGCACCTGCTCTGGAGACCCTGGGTGCCTTCTTAAGCCCGCGTTACGAGTCACCGCAATCTGGTGGTGTAAGCCATTGATGTTATGGTCACAGGGACGGGAGAGAACGCGAGGGACTCGAGTTCCGTGCGCATCGTCCGTAAAGCTCTCGTAGTTTGCGCATGGCCAGCTTCGGCAGGCAGTTATGGCATACAACGTATGTGGAGTCGCCAAATGCTATACCTTGTCAGACAGGGTCCTCTTTGACCGACGGCAGAGGCGCTATGCATGCCGTACCGCCACGTGCCTGTGTTAGGACCATCAACCGAACAGCTTACGCGCGGATGTCGCGCGTACATGTGCACCACGAAGCCAATACTACCAACAAGACTTCTAGTGCCTCTTGATCGCCATTAGACCGTAAAGCTTTGCTGTCTACTGTGGGCACGGTAGTGCAGCAGGGTTGTTTATGGGCAGGTCGTTCCGTCACATTCGCTGGCCCACAACTCTGTAGTTCCATGTGGCAACACTTCCTCTACCACAGGTGGAAACATACATGCCCATCGCGGCATACACAGCGCCCAGCAGCGCCGCCGCACTTGCAAGTGTCGTGCCGTACATGGTAGGGCTATTGGTACTCTGCACCTGTGACGCCACATCCAGGCAGAACCTACCGGTTTCACGCACCTTGGCACAATCCCAATACACCAGTAACGTCCTTGCCAAGTATTGCGGCTTGAGTTGCTGCTCCTAATGCGACTACTTGGTCAGGATGCCGTTGCCGCTGCTTCTGCGTCCCCGTCCAGGTCCCCCGCCTCCAACTGGCACCTGACCCACGTTCCCGGCTAGAAGCCCACAATGCAGCTGCCCGTACCGCACTCTCTTACTCTCGTCCCTCACGTGACCCACTGCAACTGTGCCACCGCCCAGCCCCTCTCGGCCTGTTCCTGCGGCGTCTTCGCCCCGCTTCCACCTGCACCTGCACCCGCTCCACCGTCCACTACCATTGCCGCAGGCCCCCCATCAGCTGCCAGGCCCGTTCCCGCTCCCGCCGCCCCGCCCATGCCAACCAACCCAGGGGCGGCCTCAGCGCCAGCCCCGGCAGTGGGAATGCCACAGTCGCCTGTGCCCAGGCTGGTGATGCTGCAGCCCCGCACGTGTGGCGCGGGCGGCAGGGGGTACAGTGCCGCCACCGCGCGCTTGGGCCTCCCCTGACGATCGGACAGGACCGCCTGGGGGGCAGGACGGGGGGAGGCACGGGCGGTGGAGCACGCTAGGGGACAAAAAGGTTACATAAGGGCGCTTTGCGGCACGTACAGGAAAGTACCGACGGGTAAGGAGGCAAATGCAGAGCTTCAAGCCGAACGCCATGGTCGGCCACACCGTCAATCAGAGCAGAACCAACCGCTGATCTTGGAAAACGCAGTCGAGTGGGGGTGTCCTGGGCGTCATAATTGACAGCGGCACGCCCCTCAGAATGATAGGAAGATAGCGGCTCGCAGTTGGCACGACGCAAGCAAATGCCAAATGCCCACCTGCACGGTGCGCGTCCTGCGGCCCGTGGGCAGGGCGTGGAAGGCCTCGGCGCTGACCCCCAGCATGCCCTGGGGGCAGGGAACAGGTGGGGGCGGGCGTGTTGGACACGGCGCACGGACACTGCTTGCACGTGGTGGCGGAACACGTTACTGTTGTTGTGTGGCAGAGGTGGTAAGGCCAGCGTGTGGGACACAAGGAGGTCTTATGTGCATGGGGTTGGTTTGTCACTGCTAGGTGGGCTACGGGGGCAGGCGGACCGACAGCACGCCATGGCTCTTTTCGCCACAACAAGGGGGCGAGGGGCATGCTTGCCAGCTGGTCACAAGCGCAAGTGCTGCTGGACGCGCGCGCTAGCACAGAGCGCAATACTCAGACTGCCGACACACCTGCAGGGCCGCCGGGTCCGCCTGCAGCGTGAGCACGCACCCGCCGCCGCACGCCCCCCTACCGGCGCCGCCTCCACTGCCAGCCGCACTTCCGCCAGGCGACACCTGCGGGGGGCTGCACGCCCCGAGGCTGCTGTTGCTGCTGCGCCCAGCGACTGCCCCGCCTGCGGCCCCTCCCACTCCCGTTGCGGCTGCTGCTGCTGCTCCTGTGTCCACCACGTCTGCGATCGTGAGGGTCCCCCTGAAGTCCCACTCCACGTCTGTGCCCACCACGTCCAGGCCGCAGAACGCGCACTCCCACAGCCCGTCCTGCACGCGACCGTCAGCATTTCCTGGCCGGTTAGCTACATACCCTCTACTTATTATTGTGGTAACAGAAACGCGCCGGCGTGGATCGGGCCTCGCCGAGTAGGCAAAAGAACCACATACCGTTATCCGTTCCTTAGGCAAGGCGTTTGACGGGCTGCAGCCAGCCTGCTGCAGCAGCCAACTTCCAGCACACCGCTACGAGGTGTGTCACGGCAGGACAAGTGTCCTGACACACCAAGCAGCCCCCCAGCCCCAGCCCTCTTGCTCACCAGCCCCTGGTCCTTGCTGGGCGTGTCAGCAGCCCGCAGGCCGCCGCCGCCGCCCCCGACGCCCGGCCTGGCCGCCGTCGCATTTCCACCGCCAGCGGCACCAGATCCACTGTCCTCCTCCTCGTCATCGAACTCCATCATCATGGCCGACCGAACCACGGGCCGGCCGCAGTGCCTGCGTGTAGGCCGCAGCGGGCGCCGGCAGGAGCGTAAACACCGCAGTCCTTACCTACCGGTACCTGCGGTGGTATGTGTGTCTGCAAAGCAAAGGCTGTGGGTAATCCTACACGGTATGGCATCTGCGCCCTCTCGCACATGGAGCTATACAGAAGCCTGCAATTGATTGCCCACCTGTGCACCCGGTGTGTTGCCACGTCGGCGCTGCGCACCACCACCACGCACGCCAACGACCCGCACGCTGAGTCAGGGCCCAGCGGCTGCACGCACTGCGAGCCTATCCCGCTTGCGCCCGGTGTGTTCTGCTGCTGCTGCCCTGCGCCTGCTCCGCAGCTCGCAGTGCTACCACCGAAGCGTCGCTGCAGGAACGGCGTGTCGCGGGCCCAGCCTAGCGACGCATCGGGCAGCTGGCACGTGGCAGCCGCCAGCGCCTGCAGCTGCCGGCACGGCCACGTGTCACCGTCACCGTGACACGCGCCGGAGACAATGCCTCCGTTTCCCGCCAACGGCTGTACGGCAGACGCGATGTGAGCCACAGCCCCATGTCCGGCATATGGCATGAGGCTGTACGACAGTACGACGGCGGCCAGGGAGGTGTACGACACCAGGGGTGGGGTGGTTAGGCAGCCGGGCATGGCGGTCAGGCTGAAGAGCTCGCTGCCGGCGTCCGCCTCCACCCAGGCGATGGTGGCAGTTGATGTGGTGTTGGTCGTGAGAGCTGGCGTGTGTTGCGGCGTTGCAGAGGCACTGTCGGTGCAGCTCATGCGGTGAGCGGCGGCCACAGCTGGGGGGCCAGCAGCGGAGGCGCCTTGCGGCGACGTTGGACCGGCGCCAGGGCTCGTGTGCTGGGTCGGTCCCAGCTGCTGCTGGCGGGCGTGTGTTATGGTGGCGCCGAGGAGCACCAGCGTGTGCCCCTCGCGCACCTGAGCCATCGCCTGCGTGCATGCACACGTGGAAAGCAGCGGTGTCAAGACTCGTTCAACGACCAACAGTGCTTCATTCCAGCTCGTCCGGTGTGCTGCTTAGCTGGTCATATAGCACTTGCACGTGTGCACAAGAAAGGGGCACTACATACACGTGTTGCAGACCCGACACAGCTGTTATCCTCCTTCAGGTCAGTCCTCTGAGCGCAACAGCTCACCGGAGCCTGCCTCGATGTTTGCTTGTAATCGCCGGACATGCCACTTGCTTCGCCCACGACTGGTACCTGCTTGCTAATATGCTACTGTGTCCCCGCAACTGCATCGCTGTACTCGTGTTGCGGTGACCAATCGCAGTGGCTATAGCTTGCCAAGTGACGGGCATCCAACCCAGCCCAGGCACCCACCCTGCTGCCTGGCGCAACGCACAGCTCCACAGCGGCAGTGCCGTTCCCGTCCGCCAACACGGCGCGCAGTTTCCCCCTGCGCCAGGGAGACATTGTGCGCACAAGGAATGTGCGCAAGGGGAGCACAGTAAGCAGTGGGAGGTCAGGGTCCTACACCACCAGCTACTGTGGCAGAGCGTGCGTATCAACAGTGACCGCTTTGGGCAATCCCGTTGCCAACAAGCTGGACCAGGTTGAGGCAGGCATCAGGCGCCAGGCTTGCAAGCCCACCCTCGCCTTCGCATGGGGACTCCCCAGACCCGAGCCCCCAGACTCACCCTTGCTTTGTGCCCACGCCGTGCGTGAAGCCAAGAATCTGTTCCACCCGGCCAACCACCACCGTCCGTGCGCCGGTGCCGCCCTGACCGCCGCCCGCCTGCCCTGCACCTCCAGCAGCCGCCGCCACCGCCCCAAGCCCTCCATGCACATGCGCCGGCACGCCCCTGCCCACACCAGCCCCCGCCTCTCCACCTGCGGCGTCCTGCCGTGCACCTGCCCCGCAGCCCGTGCTGCGCCCTTCCGCTGCGGTTGCTTGCAGCTGCTGCTTGGCCCCCGGTCCCTGCCCCTGCTGCCCCTGCTGCCGCCCCCAGCCCTGCAGCACCACCATCAAGGTGTCCGGCCCCGTCTCGTAGTGCAGCGAGCCCTCCTCCACGCCCATCTCCGAGGCCGTGTGCACATACACCACGGGGCTGCAAGGGCAGGGGAGCACTTCGATATTAGTTAGTGCGCAGTCAGTGTATTTATAATTTAGTTGGTAACGGCACGTACAACACGGGGCTGCAAGGGCAGGGGAACGCCCGCTTGTCAAGCACGTGTGCATTGCCAATGAGTCGTGTTTAAGCGACCCACTGCGCGCCAGGAACGGGGTTGCCCACAGGGAGCGGGTAGGGCCGGGAAACGCTGTCAACTCGCTATGCTTGGCTTGACGATGCCATGCAGCCCTAGTGCGAAACAGAATGTCGCCAGCGCGCGCTGCATGCAACCCACGCATGCAGCCCCAGCGCGTCTCTGGGGTCCCGGTTGTACGGCCCAAGCTGTACCACCACACCTGTACAACCCCACCACATCCCCGGGCAGCAGCAGATCGGCCAAGGTCATGTTTTCGCCCCACAGCAGCAGGTTGGCCTGGGCGCGGAGCTGGGAGGATAGGGTGCGAGACAGAGGGGGAGAGAAAACTGTGGGCTGGCGTAAAGGATGGAAAGGTGATGAGCTGATGAGCATGGGAAGGGAGGCAGGCAGCGGGTTGACCTGGGTGCGGAGGAGCGGGAGATGGCGTGCCGCGACAAGGGGCGCGCAACGAATGGCGCTTAGCAACACACGGCGGCACGCGCCGCGCCCCCGCCCACCTGCCCCGCTGCCGCGCCGCCCTCGCCGGTCGTGCCGGGCTCGGCTGCGACGGGCGTGGCGCTGACGAGGCCCAGCATGCGGGACCTGCGGCACGGGAAGGGGAAACATGGCTGTGAGTCTTGGCTTGCATATCATTTGTGTATCACTCCTGCATAATGGTAACGGCAACACAGGTTGCAGCATGGGGGACCTGCGGCATGGCCACGGGGCACACCGTTGCAGCCCCTGGCGGGCGTCGGTCGTGGCATGGGGTGCTGGCCTCCACAAGGCCCAACATGCGGCGCCAGTGTCCGGAAGCAGCAGCTGCCAGTCTGGCGCCTGTTCCGGCAATGATGCCACAGCTGCACACGAAGTGCCAGCTGGATACGCTGTTAACCTTGCGTGGAAGTTGCTAGGCAGACTGGTCATGCCTCCGGGACAATTGCTGGTGCGCAATCCACAGGGGCGTACTGCAGCAAATGCAGTTTCTTAAAGCCCCTGATCCGGCCCCTTTCTCAGTACTCCAACCGGCAGCATGCAGCACGCTTTCCCGACTGAACCCACATGTGCCTGTCAAGCGCCGCGACCCCCGTGGCCCGCTGCTGCTGCTGGCCCTGCCGCGCGGCGCCCTTGGGCTTGGGGTCCACCTCCGCCACCCGCGCCACTACCCAGCCGTTGAAGGCGGAGCGGCAGCCGGGGGCCACGCCGCGCATCACGCCGTCGTTGGACTGCAAAATTGGCAGTGGGTAAGGAAATGCGTGAGGGGCAGCAATGGTCAAATGCCAAAAAAAGGAAAAAAGGGTGAGAAGGGAAGCAGGTGACATGCTGCTACAAACTGAACACGTTGGCGGCCTGCGAGTTTCCACGATGCAAAGTTGTCTTTCGAACGTGTCCTAAGCTAAACCGACTGCATCAAATTTGCGTGCTGCTGGAGCGGTCGGCCCACAGATGGCAGGTCAGAGATTGAGGGCGCGTCCCAACCCACCTGCTCCAGGCTCAACGCCACGACGTTGCCGAATGGCAGGCCGTCCGTCTGCGGCCCGCCGTCGGCCCACATGGCGGGCGGCAGCTCCGGAACCAATACGCGGGCGGGCAGCAGGCGCTTGGACTGGCGGGCGAATGGGGCGGGGCTGGGCTTAAGAATCGGTCAAGGAAATTGCTCAGGATTAGCAAGCTAGGCACAATGGGTACAGCCCAGCTCACGATGTCCGTAGGCGCAGGAAGACTGACTCGGGTGCCTCGTCCCGTCCATGATCCCCAGTGCTTGCATCCGCATAAACCGCGCCAGGGCGAGCACGAACAAAGTTGGTCGTGCTACCTGATAGGCGATTTTGCAAGCATGAGCGCGCCTCTTCGGAAGCCAAACATGTGTTGACCATGCCGTTAACCCACCTTGCTTCCGACAGCGCCTGCCGTGAGCCGCGGAGGGAAGCCGCCGACGCGCACCCGCCGGCCAGCTGCGCGCACAGGACGTGCCCAGCCGCATACACATTTTAACCCGGCTATACACAAAGCCATGAGCCTCATACACATTGTATTGCATGGCAACACGGCACCCGCACACCAGCTGCGCTTAGTGACGAGAGCCGCTTCAAGCACCGGACCGGGTCAGGCATCGTACTGCATCTGTGAAACCACAGGAGAAAAGCAAGTGCAACACAGTGCAGGAGGAGAACAGGCTAGACTGCGCCTTTCCTCGGCTACAGCGACCGGCATACTGACAAGTGAGGACACACTCGTCCATCGACACTACCCAGGCCCAGGCCCAGCCGTTTGGCGGAGCCATGCACCTAGAACGCACGCGGAATGTCCCCTCTGCGCGCATCCCCTGGCCGCATCCCTTCGCTGCCCTACCACCCCACTCACGCGCCACCAGGGGGTGTCGGCCCACCACCAGCCGCTGCAGCTCGCTGTGCAGGAGCATGGGCACGGACAGGGAGGAGGTGGTGGTGGTAGTGCCGCCGTGTGGCCCCTGTGGCCCCTCGCCCTCCTCCATGTGCACCAGCCATGAGCCGCCAACAGTCTCGTACGGAGGGCCTGCACACGCGCGCGCAGACGGGGTGCTGAGTGCAAAGGGCGGCTGCTTGAACAAGCAGAACCACCTGGTGTGAGCGGGCGTGCGCAAAGCTGAAAGCCAAGGTCAGCCATCGCCCCGCTCAGGCCTCGCGCAATGGGCTGCTCCCCAGTGCAGGTGTAAGGCGCCTGGACGTAATTCCACGTGCAGGGTCCTGTAATGTGATCAAGGCTAGATGGCCACAATGCCACACATACGCCGACGCGGCCCTAGCCCAACCGCCCGCGCGGACACATGCAGAGGTACCAAACGCCCCAAGCCATACTCCACCTTGCCAAGGGCTGCCTGCCGCAATCCCGTAGTCCCCGACCCGTTATTCTGAACTGCACCAGGCCCCAGCCACGCGCACAGCCGAACCATTTTAAGCCTTTAGGACAAGAGGAGTCTCCAGTGCCAAGTACTGGACTCCTAAGTAGAAACAAAACCAGGCAGCCCACAGCTGCCTCACCTGACCCAGGCGCACATACGCACTCAGCCCACAGCTGCCTCACCTGACCCCGACGGCGGCGCCAGATCCTCCACATGTGCCACCTGGGCCACCACCGCCACAGGACGAGGCATGGGCAAGGGGGCGGGGTCCCTGCCGGCCCCTGACCCAGCCGCCGGAGCGGCCGCCGCAGCCGCCGCAGCCGCCAGCTGCTGCTGCTGTTGGGCGGAGCCTGCGAATCGGAGTCGCAACCATTCTCGGATATGTGAGGGATATGTCACAGGGTGTTTTCCCACGGGTTTTCCACCAGGGCTGCCTTCCATGCCCAATAGGGTATGCGGAAGCTACGCCTCCAGCAGGCCACGCCGAGCTGGCGCTCCAATGATGCCAGTACGGCAGAGCATAGACCCGAAGCGCATAATCACTTGCACTTTCAGCTCCATGGCTGCTGCGTCCGTGCCCCGCCCGCAGTACCCACCCACACAACCCACCTGACTGCAGGCTGCTGAACGCCACCTGGCCCGGCAGCTGCGCACCAGCCCCTGCTGCCGCTGCGCCCGCATGCGGCAGCGCCTGCCCGCCCTCCACTGTCGCCGGCTGCGGCTGCTGCTGCTGCGCCCCGCCCGGCAATGCCGACCCCCTGCCAGAGGGGCCCTGCCCAGCGCCAGGGGAGGCCCCTGCCGACGGCCCGCTGTCGATGCCAGGCGCCCCGGAACCAGAGGTGCTGCTGGTCCCCGTCGTCCCCCTGCCGCTCGGCTTCCCGCAGTCAGGCTTGCCCTGCATGTTAATATTTGCACGGATGGACAGAGTAAGCTTGTTGCACAGGTTCGGCTCGTATTGTTGTGCTCCCAGCGTGTGAGGCGTGGAACGAGCCCGGTACGAAGCACCCCGCTACCTTTGCCTGCATACCTGGCGCCGCATTCTGCGCTGCACGATCTCCGTCATCAAGACCGACTCCTGAGGTTGGTGATGGTGGAAGAGGCAAGGCAGCTGTTGGCTGCGGCCACCGGGTGCAACGGCACGGGAAACCACAGCAGGGAAGCTGCTGGCTGCTGTGCCCTTAATCCGCCATGTGACGTTATGCAAACACGCCATTGCATGCGCCACACGCTTTGTCTCATACTGGCCCGCTGCCACAGAGTAGGGGAGCGGCTCAAGGAGCAGCGTGCATCCCACAACGTGCGGTCCTGCACGTCACAGGGCTGTGCGCCTCCGCAATACGCGACACACCGTCAACCCTCCCGGGTACTGTCTTAGCAGGTCCACTAGCTGCGCGAGGACCTGCAACAGAGGGGTGTGGGGCAACGCAAGGGTAGAGGTTTGGGTCAAGAGGCCGAGCACGGTTCCGCCTCTCCAGCGATTGACCAAAATTGTGGACGGACGGTGTGTTTACGTACAATGGACCTACAACGCCAGGACGTCAGTACTGGCACGTGCGACATACCCATGTCCATGTTGCTGGGCTACTGGCCGCGGACGCTGCTCCACGGCGCAGCCTGCGCCTTCCATCCGCGGCATCGTCGACGCCCTCTTCCTCTTGAGCACGCAGCAACGCTAATGCGCGTTGCGCTAAGGCATACATAATGGTATACCTACGTGATCCTTAAGCCATGATGCTGGGCTGCGTCTGCGCGCCAAAGTCGCACGGAAAGTTTCAATAGTACTTTTGAGTGAGCGGCAAGGAAAAGATAGGTGTCCTGACAGGTGTTGATAATACGACTTTATACATTGAGCCACGATTTGTTTGGCGAATAAGCTGAAGCCTCACGGCGTGTGTGCTGCGTCAGCTCCATGCGTCAGGGGAGCCCTCCGTAGGCGCTGCAAGGTGCATGGTGCGGCCATTGGCTTAGGGTACGAACCTACGGCACGAACGGAGCATACTCCTCTCCCCTGGTTCCAGTGCGGTTTTGCAGTGTGTAGTTCTCCCGTCGCCTTTTA
>VFQN01001148.1_pt1 | contig 45967 bp, 56 predicted proteins | sample 3512371 | NCBI WGS metagenome assembly VFQN01 (sample SAMN10412370, study PRJNA504923) | tailings metagenome | isolation source: Replicate 2 from Balatoc abandoned mine | place: Philippines: Itogon, Benguet | collected 2017-08-28
CGTTGACACCCATTCGCGGAAAAAATTGGGTTCGGTAGTATTGTGTGCCTGGGTTACATACCGCCACAATGGTGCGACACCGATACGATACTTTCGGCCAAGCACATCCTCGACACAAGAGTGCTGCACAAATTCAACTTCCAGTGCCGGCTGTGGCGCGTGTGGACACTTACACCTCTACATGGCTAAGGACTGGACGTGTAATCCGCAACCAGGTCTGCAAAATCCCAAATCGATGTACGGGATACCGGTATATCGCACAGACCCATGATTGCATGCAACCCACGCACAACCACCAGCGCCCTATGACGATGCATTCCGCTGAACCACGCCATAGCTCCCCAGCCCCCAGTCCAACGCATAATGTCTTTAGAGCGGGACCTCCCCTGCTCCTTCCCTACGCCCCTGCCCCAAGGCTCCCAGCCGTGACCCGAGCATACCTCCCAGCCGCCCTCTCCACCACATCCCCCCGCACCCCCATCACCCGCGCCAACTCGAACAGCATCTGGACCTGCGCCGGCAGCCCAGCAGCCGCACCGCCATGGCCCTCCCTCACCCCACCGCTCTCTGCCCCTGCACCCCACGACGACGGCCCCGCACCTGCACCTGCCCCCGACCCCCCCCCTGCTCTTAACCCACCTCTACCCCTGGATGCCCCCTGCCCCCGCCCCGCCCCACTCCAAGCCTCCCATGTCTTATTAGCCCCCTGCCCACCCCCCCTCCCACCCGCACTGTTGGGTCCAGGGCCTGCCGCCGCCTCCGCCGCTTCCGCTGCCTTCCGCGACCTCCGCTGCAACCCACGGCTCAGTCGGCGGCCCCTCATCGCGTCCTGCTGCTGCCACGCCTCCTGCCGTTCCCACATGTCCCCACCTCGCACCCGCGGCCGGACTGGCGGCCACTGCACCTCCCCACTCCCTTGCTGGTGCCCCTGCTGCTGGTCGTGCTGCCCCTCCAGGAAGGGCCGGAGGCGGTCCTTATACACAGGCAGCTGCCCCTCATCCACCGGCGCCCGGTAGCAGCAGTAGTCCAGCACAGAGGTGACGGTGCAGCGTGGAAGCGGCCGCCGGTGGGCCATGGGCCGTACGGCAGCGCTCGGCCGTACCGTAACGCCACCGCCCGCCTCTGACCCTGCCCCTGCCGCTGCCCGGCGGACGTCTGCCTCGCCCTGAGCAGCTCTATGGTGCTGGTGCAGCAGTAGCAGCTCGGGTGCCAAGAGGTTGACCGGGCAAGCGACCAGCAGGCCGCTGCTGCATCGGCCGGCGCCGTCGGCATTCCCACCCTCACCCACACCCTCTCCGCTTCCACCACCGTCCTTGCGCTTCCTGCCCTCCTCTCCATCCTGCTGCTGCTGCTGCTCTGTCGAGCCCCACAGCCCAAGGCCCGCAGGTGCCACCACCACAGCCTGCTGCTGCTGCTGCTGCTGCTGCTGGTGGAGCCCCGCTCCAACCCACACACCCCCTCCGGGTCCCCCAAACCGCTCCCCCTCGGGATGCAGCTGCTGCCCCAGGCACCTCACAAGCCACTGCTTGCTGCCAGGCACTTCCTCAAGACCTCCCTCCTGCTGCTGCTGCTGCTGTTGCTGCTGCTGCTGTTCTCGTTCCCGCTCCCGCAGCACGCGCCGCAGGGCCTCCAGGGGCACCAGGGCCTCAGGCGACAGCCGCCGCCGCTTGGCCCGCTCCGAGACCAGGTACGGCAGTCCCAGGGGGTGCTCCTGCGGTTGGTTGATTGGTTCAGTTGCAGCGGTTGGCGGCGCATGCGTGGCGGTTGGATGGCTGTGTACCAGACCGGAGGCGCGTGTTACCAGCGTGCTCGCACCTGTGCTTTTACCGTGTGAAGCCACCTTAGTGGTGGTGGTAGCTGGCAACAGTCGATAGCCGCCTAACTGTGGAGGCTGCACAGAACTGACCGACCCCAGCATCAGACCGCACGCCCGATTGCCGTTCATATCTGCCACATGTGTCTTTCTGTGCCAAGGCGATGCACATGCCTAGCCTGCTATAGGAGCTGCCGACAACGGCATTCACCGTAGTCCGCTTGACACGTTTCGGCTTCCCGTATACCCACTCCCAAATACTGACATGCACACATCACCGACAAGGCCCACCTGATCTCGGTCCACGTCCGGCAAACGCACGTCCGGGCCGCACAACTCCAAGGGAGGTCGCAGCTCCGCACGGCCCGCGAACGACAGGCGGCTGAGCTGCTCCTCCGCCTGCTCTTGTTGCTGCTGTGGCCGTTGCTCGTCCTGCGCTTCCCCTAAGGAGCCGTGTGGACGCGCCGACGGCCCGGGACCGTGTGCTGGTGGTGGTGGGGCTGTAGACACGTGTGCCGTGCCACCAGGGGACATGAGAGGTGCCAGCTGCGGTGCAAAGAAGTGGCGGAGAGGCACTGGTTTGAATGAGAGAAGCGAGTCTGCGGCACTCTAATGCAGTGAGTAACCGTGTGTCTTGCCAGTGATGGAAGTGCAGCGTAAAGCGCGGGAGGGAGAAATGAACCCTTAGGTCAATCTCACTTCCCAGAGCACCGGTACCGCCGCGTACGGGGTCGTACAGTTGCGTCTGTTAGTTGTTGCAGCTATGGTTGTAGCCGGTAAGTGTGACTCGACACTGAAGCAGCCATCGCACCAGCAGAACGTTTGCGTGTCCGCTCGCGCTTTCGTTGTTGGGTACATTGCTCACCTTGGTGCAGCTCTGACGGAAGGCCTTCTCCAGCACTCCCAGGAGCTCCCGCCGCCGCCGTGCCACGTGTTCTGTGCCGTGCGAAGGGCTAGCCGCCCCAGCAGCAGCACCTTCAGCAGCACCTTCAGCAGCACGGCCGCCGCCGCCCTCTTCACCAACGGCCGCGTCCAGCAGTTGCTGCTGCCGGCCGGGTGAACACACGCGGGGAAGGGTTAAGAGCATGAAAATTGGCTTAGTACACACCAAGGGGCAGATGCTACTTCGGTGCTACTTCGATGCTACTTGACAGTTACAGTACAGGGCCCAATAGGGCAAGGGAGCCACAACGAGGCATAGAACTCGCGGACTGCTGACATGCGGACGAGCGGGTTGCAGCCTCCGACACAGGAACGCCTGGCATCTGGTCACGAAGGACTGAAAGCCCAGGGTAAGCCGCTCCAAAAGGGCTTTGCGGCCGGCTCACGCCCTCAAAAACAAAACCCGCCGACCATTTCGCAACACACATGCCGTTCAACCCCCGCCAACCCACCTGCAGTTCGTTGGGGCTGACGTCAACGTCCAACGGCCACTCCAACCGTCGCAGCAGCCCCATCGCCAGGTGGCTAGCGGACTCGGCAGCAGCAGCTGCTGCTGCTGCTGCTTTTCCTGCCTCCACACCCACCCGCCTGCCGCCCGCACCTACAGCCCCCGCACCTGCCCGCTCCTCCTCCCCCTGCTCGCCACCGGCACGATCCCCCAGCTGCTCCACCGCCCGCACGCGCCCTCCACCTGCGCCCTGCTCCTGCCCCTGCCCGTCCCGTCTGACTCCCACAGACGTCATGGGGTCCGTCGCCCAGTCGCGGACCGCTGCCTGCAGCCTCCTCACAGCCAACGGGAGCTGCAAGTCCCCTCCCGCCTCCACATCTGTCCCGGCTAGGGCCGCCAGCCTGCGCAGCATGCCTGCACCGCTGCCCCCTCCACCGCTGCTGCTACTGCTCCCGCCAGGACCTGTGCCACTGGACCGGTCCGCACCAGCCGCCCCCGCTGCTGCTGCTGCTGCCGAATCCGGAGCAGATGGCGAGGAGGCGCGGCCCGGGTGTGCTTTCCTCGCCACTGCGGCTAGCTGGTGGTGGTGCTGCTGCTCGTCCTGCTCTTCCTCGTCCGTGTCGCCCGCTGCAGCTTCCTGCAGCAGCCGCACCACGTGCCGTGCCTCCGGCTTTGACATCCTGCAGTACTCCTCCAGGGTGGGCTCGGGCTCCGGAACCACCACCATGACGCCCTCGCCGTACAGGTTGCCGTACGCCCCGCCCTGCATGCTCAACCCCGGCAAGGGCAAAGCTGCGGCTCCCGTTGTTCCAGGCTCAGCACCCACATGTGTATGTGCTAACCCACCAACACCAGCTGGTGCTGCAGCAGCAGGTGCGGTTGGGCTGTCCTCTTGCAGGGGTGGCAGCGGCGGGGGCGGCAGGTGTGTTAGCAGCAGGCGCGACGCCGCCTGCTGTGCGATGAGAATGAACGCTTCTGTTGCCACTTCATGGAGTGTGAAGGCGGGGGGCAGGCGGACGCCCTCTGGGCCCTCACTGCCTGCTACCCCGCTGGCACTGCTGCCAGCGCCAATGTTGTCGGTGTTGCTGGTGCGACTTGGAGTGTGTGTGTTGCCGCAGCCGGCTGCTGATGCCGGGGTGCTGCAGATTGCCTCCATGGCGTCGTACACCTGCATGGCAGTGCGTTGAAAGGTATGACGTGGAGGGTTGGGCGCGTCTCTAGGCTTTCTACTCCAGCTTGGATACGGAGGCAGGTGGGAACAACGAGCTGGAGCGCAGTAGCAGCAGTAAATCCGGGCGTGAACCTTTGGTGCTGGACATAATACAACATAAGATTACACCAAGCCACCCAGTAGTCACTGACCTGCTGCGGCGTCACGGTGCAGGGGTCGTGTTGCCGCAAGGCCTGCGCCACCAGCTGACCCAACAGACCCGCGGGTCCGTCGTGGCGCCGCACGCCGCAGCGACGGCAGCAGCAGCTGCACGGCCGCGACACCGGGTCCAAGGGCCGCCGTCGCCGGTTGTGGTGGTTGAGGTGGTTGGAGTACGCGTCCATGGGCTCGTCATCCGAAGACTCCCGTGCGCTGCCGTTGACCGTACCGCAGACCTCCGTACTGTGGGAAGCGGTAACAGGCAGCCGGGCGATGCGATCTTTTAGGATTGAACTGTCATGAAGGATGACTTGGTTTGCAGGCGGGCAGGACTGAAAAATGAGACAAATGATTGGGAAACGGTAATAGTCTGCTAGGTATCTGACACCAAGAATGACTGGGAAACGGTAAGAGTCAGCCAAGTATCGGACACCAAGCCGCACCCGGGTTGCAGGCATGCAACCTTGGAGCATGGTACCTGACCGGCTGCGCACTCAACACGCCCCCTGCGCTGCTAGCCCACCTGGTCTGCCCTGTGCTGTCCCGTCGCACCACCCTCGCCCTGCATGTCCAGGAAGGAGGCGGCGGGCCCTCCGGTAGCAGCCACAGCGCCGCAGCGGCCCTCTGGCCCGGGGCCGCCAGCGGCGGGTGGCGGGACCAGGAGGTGGAGTGTTTTGCACCAGTGTTTTGCACCAGCGGTGTAGGCGGCAGCGGCAGGGAGGCCGCCAGGGGCAGGTTGCCTGCAGGGCACAGCGTTGGCGCACTGTTGCGTTGCGTTCTTGCCAGGCAGCCAATACTGTATCTTATTGCCAAAATGAATCAATAGATACAATAGGTGCGGATGGAGCGGATCCCGGCGTTTTGGAGCTAGAAATGCACTATCATTCAAGAACTTGCAATCGTGTCAGTGTACCCTACCTGGTAGGTTGCAGGGCACCAGCGCTCGCAGTCCTCCGTGACGCAGCTGCCCGCCGCTACCCCCCAGATCCGGCGCTTCTCCCCCCGCTCCAGCTGCACCCGGGCCACCTGCATCCACACCCGCTGCCGGACCCACATGCCCTTCACTGCCGTAGCCCAACGCCCCCGCTCCAGCACCCGCCGCTGGCTCTGACCTTGCCGCTGGCCCCTGCCCTGCCCCCTTGCCCCCTTGCAGTTCATCATCAGCCGCTACTGCTGCCCCTGCCGCCGCCGCCTCCCGACGCCCTACGTACGGCTTGGGGTCCTCCCCAATCCACACGTGCCAACCGCCAACTGCCGCGGCACTGCACCCTCCCACGGCCACGGCCCGACCACCGTGCCCTGCTGCACCACGCCTGTGCGCAACACCCCCCTCCCCGCTGCCCCACGAGTCACCTGCTCCACTAGCCCCGGCTGCTGTACGGCACTCCGCCAACGCAGACACCGCAGCAGCCGCAGCGGCCTGCGCTGCTGCAGCCGCGTGCAGCCTGCTCCCACCACACAGCAGACCCCTGACTTCAGTTGCCTGCGCTTCCGCCTCCGGTACCGCCTGCTGCTGAGCACTGCCCTGGTCCATGTTAGCCTGCTGCTCACGCCGCGCCACCCCGGCGGCTTCCACACCCCCGGGCCCGGCTGTGCCTGCAGCCCGGTCCGCGTTCCGGACCACGGCTGCCACACCCGCAGCAGCTGCGTTGGTGCTGCAGTTCTGCCCGCCCCCACCAGCTGCCGGCAGCCCCGGCCCCCGTAACGCCTCCACCGCCGCCCGAGCCGCCCGCGCCTTCACCACCTGCCCCACACCTCCAGCACCCCGACCAGCACCACCACCACCACCATTGCTCACACCAGCAAGCCCCACAACTGCTTCTCCAATAGCTGATGGTGGTGGCAGCTCCCTCGGCAGCGCTGCCCCTGCCGTGAGGGCTCGGCTGCTGCGAAGCACCGCCCCCGGGCCGCGCCCTGACCCCGACCCTGACCCCGGCGGCCCCTCCGCGCCCACAGCCTCCTCCCCCTCCTGGTCCATCTCTAGCCACACCGCCAGGGCCCCACGGCCCCGCAGGGGGTCCAGCGGGTCAGGGGCGGCGGCGAGGGAGGTTCTGTCGCCGCGACGGTTTCGGAGCAGCAGCTGCGCAAGGCTGGGGTAAAAGGCGCAGGGCAGAGTGCACAGGGGAAAGTAGGTTGGAAGTTGAGTGAGGGGTTGGCGAAAGGCGCCAGGGTTTCATCACGGCGGTTGCGGAGCAGGGGCTGCGCGAGCCTAGGAATGCAGGCAGGGGCACGGCGTGCAGGGGGGAAAGCCTGGCGGATAGGCATTCAGTCAAGTGGCTCCGGGGCCGTGCCTTGGGTTGCGTGGAAGCAGCTAGGCGATTTTGCAGGCGATTGTGGAAAGTGCACTGCCAAGGGTTCCCCGGCCAAGCGCGCGAACGAATTTGAAGCGGCAGGCAAGCGGTGTGTCAGCTGCCAACCTGAACTTGTGTAATGCATGTGGCGTCAAGTGGCAAGCCGACGTCGTATCATTTTATGCGGTAGACATAGGCATGGCGCTGCGCTTGCATGCATGCATGGACTGTGACAGGCCGCACCTGAGCTGCTCGTCCTCCAGGGCAGACAACACGGAGCCGGCCGCGAGCCTGCGTGGTGGGTGACACGGCGAAACACAGACCGTGCGGGCCGCAAGTATTTCATGTAACGTTTGTGCTCGAGCCCCGAACCAGGCGCTGCAGGCGCGCCTCGACAAATATCGGCGTCCCAGCTGCCTCCAGGGCATTTCAGGCGGATAACCGTGTGCACAAACCAATGCCTGCCGCCTTGGAAGCCCGCACACTGGGTCCCAAGTTCCCCAAAACCCCACCGCGCTACAGTACATGCAACGTACCGCATCGAGCCCCACCGCACCTGGCCTCCCTGTACTCCCCCTCCGTGGCCAGCACCGCTTCCTGCCCGCCACCCGCCACCCGCCACCCGCCACCCGCCACTCGGCCCCACACCACCGTCGAGTGCCCGGTCTTCAGCTCGTCACGCCAAGGTCCCTCGGCCCAGAGTGGTGCCTCCCCCACAGCCCTTGCCCCACAGCGCTTCACCCCACCAGGCCCCTAATGCCCCCATACGCCATCTCTCTACATCTCATAACAATAGCTGCTTGTGCTACAGAAGTGGTTGATCGTTCCGGCACCCACCTGGCCTCCCAGTACTCCCCCTCCGTTGCCAGCACCGCCTGCGGCCCCAGCCAGTACATGGGCTGCTGGCCCTCCTCCAGGAACATGCGCGACGGCCGCGGCTGATCCTTCCGAGTCCGAAAGAAGCCCCACCGCCCGCGGCCCTGGCCGTGCCCTCCGCCGCCGCCGTCGCCTGCGCCTGCGTCCTCCCCCGCCGCGTCGGCCCTGGCCTTCTTGCCACGTGCCCGGACGGCACGCCCCTCCGTGTCAGTACCATCACTATCATCGCCATCCTCCTCTTCCCCTTCGCTCCCCTCGTCCCCGTCCCGCTCATCGTCTGCCTCCCCTCCGCCCCTGCTTCCCATACCCCCACCACGAATCCCCCCACCACCATCCCCCAACCCCGCCCCTGCCCCTGGGCCCCACGCCGCCTGTGCAACACCCCGTGAGCCCCCTCCCCCTGCCGCAGTGACTGCCGCACGTATGAGTGACCGCACATCCATCGGCCCCTGCTGCTCGTGCTCCTCTTCCTCCGAGGAGTACCCTCCCTCCAAGGAGCCACTATCACCATCAGCGCTGTCGCCATCGCTGCTCCCCAACTCCCCGCCGCCCTCCTCCCCCTCCTCATCCCCGCTGCTGCTCCCCTCCCCATCCTCCAAGTCCGACCCACTCCCGCTCCCGCTCTCGCTGTAGCTGCTGCTGCTGTTGCCTCCATCATCGTCAGAGGTCCTGCCCGTGCCACCCCTGCCCGCCCCCGCACGCGCACGTGGGTTAGCTCCCCCGGCGGTAGTGTCTGCGGCTGCTCCTGCCAGCAGCAGCGCTAGCCGCGAAGGAGCACCCACACCGCCGCCGCCGCCGCCGCCACCCTCGCCACCAGCTGCTGCGGGCGCAACGACGGGGTTGGCCGCAAACCGCACGTGCTTGGAGCCTTTGGCGGCAGGTGGGTCGAGTACTTCGACGCCGGGAGCAGCATTTGCTGCTGCTACCCTACTGCGCTTGGCAGGACGGCCGTCGTGCGTGCCCGCAGCTGCCACGGCCGGCTGCGCTCCCCCTGAGCCGTGGGCTCCTGCGACAGTGCCTAGCGTATCGTCGCCATGTGGGTCAGGACCGAACACTGTAGCTGCTGCTGTAGCCCCTGGTGCGGATGGTGCGACTGTTGCTGCGGTTGCAGGCGCAGCTGAGCCGATTTGCGCAGGTCGCCCAAGGGGAAGCTCCCAGCTCCTGCCCCGGCCCTCAGCCCCTGCCGCGCCGCTGCGTTCCGAAACACTCCATGTGGCTAAGTGCTCCCTGGTGTACAGTTTCTTCTTCATTCCCTCCTTCCCGTGTCCGCGGGAGCCGCCGGGACCGTCCATGCCCCGCCGTTTGCGCGCGCAGTGTCTGTGACACCAAACTGGCAGGTGCGGTAGCGCAATTCATGGATGATTACATGCCTAAAAGTAACTTTCAAGGCCTAATGATTGAACCGCTCGCGTGCTCACATGCAGAGTAAGGAGTTGCGAGCGTGCGACTTGTCACCGCGATACTTTTGGGGCTTGCCAAGTGATTCCGTCGGTGCCAGTCCTGCACCATAATGAAGAACTGATGCTCAAAAACGCGATACGCACTGTTGTGAAAGGTTGCATTCTCCGCGTATGACGCAACTGCCGGGGGAGCTCCCCTGGCCGCTCGTGCGCAGGCTGCTGTGTAAGGCCGACCAACTGCTGACATGCCGCTGACATGCACGCTGATGGCCTGATGTCGCCTGCCGTCGTTGTACCAAATGCTACCTCTGCCTTCTTTCGTTGTTTGTTAGCTGTGTGCTACCTTGCTACCATTTGTCTACAGTACCATAGCTGGGGTAGCATGGAGGAGCTCCCCTGAGCTTCCCCAGGGGAGCAGCACAACCCCAACTGTCCGCTCGAGCACCGACGGAACAGGCACGAGCAGGAGTACCTTTCATTTCGGGGCCGACCTTGAACATCCCAGACAAGGCAGCGTGCTAGAACTCAGCAACCTGGGCGACCCTACGGAACACCTCTGTTACGGTACATATGCGGCACTACGACAAATGTATCCCATGCAGCCGCCCATGCAACGCCCCGGCTAGGCTAGCTGTCCAGCTGCTGCAGTACGCATACTCCGGCAAACGTGTACGTGACACCTTCTGCCAACGATTAGCACTCGCGGCCAGCTGCCCGTGAACACTGGGATGCAATAATGCCCCATACACCGTACCAGCCGCCTACTGCTCCTGCCAAAGCCACGCAATTCCATGCACGACTCCATCAGCCACTTTCCACCTGGTCACAAGCACCGCATCAATGCACAGCCGTCGTCTGCCCCGCGAACATTAAGGACCCTGCACCCTGTGTCCAGCAGTGCCCATGGGCTACCCTCACGTGGCCCCTAAGCCACCGAGCCACACTGCCTCTGCGTCGTCATACTTCGCTACCCGCGGTGACCTTTCCCAGAATGCCAACGCCGCCTCCATGCCTTGCGCGCTGCCCACCGGCGCCCCCTGCTCCACCAGCCACCGCACAGCCGGCATGCAGCACCCCGCCCGCACCGCCTGCACCACCACGTCCTCCGCACCCCACGGCACGCCCAGCCGCCGCAGGGCGGTCAGCGTGCACAGGTCCCCGTTGAGAGCTGCACGGATGTACGGCTTGGCATTTCGCTCATCACCATCCGCACCACCTGGCAGCTGCTCCACCAGCCACTCGACCAGATCCTCGCAGCCTCCGTCTGCCCCAGCAGCAACCGCCCCCCAGTCCGCGCGGTACACGCACTGCGGCCGCTGCTGCAGCAGGTACTGCACCAGCGCCAGGTTGCCGGAACCAGCAGCGTTTGCCACCGCACGCCCAACATCCCAGGTATCAAACCCCGCCCCCACCATGAGCTGGGCCGCCTCAAGCAAGCCCCTGCTGTCGGCGGCGCACGTGGTACACGAGCCTGCGTGCACCAAATGGAACCCACACTCCTCCAGCCCTGCTGCGGAGACCCCCTCCAGCGCCAGCCAACGCAGCATGGCCACATTGTCATACCTTGCAGCCAAAGGATAGTCCTCCTTGGCGAAAATGATACCCATTTCCTTCAGGCGCCTCGCCATCTCAATGCTACCCGGCGTTTCCATAGCGCGGGCCTCCTGGAGGGACTCCTGGAGTCGCGCACCCTCCAGCCCAGGAACCGACTGCAGGTACTGAAGGGCCGCCACATTCCCGCTTCTTACTATTGCACGTGCCAGCTTGGACAGCAGCTGGTTATCCACGTCCCGCAACTTCAATCCCCTGCCTTGCAGCCACCTCAGCTTGGCTACGCCATCGGAGCTCTTGGCGGCTGCTTTCAGTAGGTAAGTCCATTCGATGATGCTCATCATCCCCGGCAACCTGCACCCCGCCTCATCCACCAGCCAGTCCGCCACGGCCAGATCGGCGTGCTCCAGGGCGTGTATAAGCGTCGCTACTTCGTCCATGGGGCAGCCGCGGTCGTGCAGCCACCGCAGCCGGCCCAGGTCCCCCGAGTCGGCTGCAGCGCGCGCGGCGTAATCCCACGTACGGCAGCCTGCGCCACCGGTGGCCAGCACCCACTCCATCTTGGCCAGGCCGTCTGCAGTCGCTGACTCAGCCGCTGATTCGAGCACATCCGCGTCCAGTTCCGTTACACCTTGCAGCACGGCCCACGCTGCCTGCAGATCCGCCAAGCTGCAGTACTGCGCCGCTTCTGTAAGCACACGGTACGGTTGCATCAGCCCTGGGCAGTGGCGCAACAGCCAGCCCAGCAACTCCGGGTGCCCCGCCGTGACTGCAGCACACCCTGGGCAGTTGGCTCCTGTAGAAGAACGCCACATCCGGTCGCGCCGCTGCAGCAGCTCGGGAAAGATGCTTGGCTGCAGCAGCGCCAGCGCCACCTCCAGGTTGGCCTCGCTCCCGCTGGCGGCGGCCGTGCACACCAGCTGCAGCTTGTGCTCAAAAGGCAGCCGCCGCACCTGCTGCTGCCCTGCCGCCAGGGCCCAGGGTACGGCGTGGGGCGGCAGCGGCTGGAACAGGGACGCGGTGCAGTGCTGGGGCCCGCAGAACGCGCTGTGTGCATCCGGGGACACAAGGCGGCCGCTGAGGGCGCGGTCGTTGGGGGGCAGCAGCGATAGAATGTGCAGCTGGAGCGCGGTGGGCAGCTGCCGCTGCAGGGCGCTGGTGCTGCTGCCGGTACCATCACTGTCCTTAAGATCCATTGGATGGGACAGGCACCTAAGATCTGGGAGGCCTGGGCGGTCTGCTGGGGGGGGGGGGTGCGGCACAGGGGTTGCGCTCTGAGGTCAGCGGCCGCGTCAGCAGGTGTCAGGCAACTGGTGAGGCGCAAATGGCTATTGCCCCAAGACAGTACCGCAGGGCATATATTTCGGACGCTTGAATGAGGACTTGTACTGGAAGCGTGCCTGCGGGCTCGCTATGCTGCCATCGTTCCGTGGCATTTGGCGAAACTCTACACGCTTGCATTGAGAGCTACTTCCTGCCTTAAGAATACTCACCCTTTGATCAGTTCTGGTCTGCTGCTTTGACACGATTCTTTCGCCCTCTTCCACCGCCTGTAGAATGGAACAGCCCGACTGCACGTTGAGCGCTAAACGTTTTCCTGGAGGGGCGTCCAGGAACAGTACAGCGATATATGTGGGCTGATAATTTGGGACATCAGCGCTACGTATCGGCTACGGTAAGCGGAGCTATGAAAGAGGAGGTGCACGACGGCCGGGGAGTCCCATCGGATGTCATCCCCTATGCGCCCCGCTGTCAGAGGCCAGACTGGCCACCCGCGGACAACCGTGGGAGGAACCAAGACGGACTAGGGGAAGGGTTGACGCATGTCAAGACCCTACCCTGAAACGGTCGAACGATGAAGTAAGCCCATTCTGGCAGCCCTCTACACACAGCCCCCCTGGCTGCAACAGCTCCCCAGCTCCCCTCTGACCACTGCCGCGTTCATGGCTGCACTCTGTGTAATCCAAAGCTTCCCTCTAAGCCCAGAGCACGTAAAAAGGGAAAATCAGGTGTCAGTTGCAGTGGCCCCGCGTTATAACACAGTAGACAATACTTGCGTTAGTGGTTAGTGTAGCCGTCCAGGTAACACAGACTCGCCGTAAACGCAGCAGCGCCACAGTCGTGCACAGTACGTCACGCACACGACGAACAGTCGACATGCACTGCGGTCCGTGCAAAGGCACAGTCAAGGAGAATGGACAATGCCACCAGCCCTACAGAAACCAGCAACATTACCACACGACGAATACGATAGGCGGTATGTCCAACGCCTTTTGACAACCGCACCGTTGGTCAGAACCCCACAACACCCACAGTCCACAACCCCCCCCCCCGCCGTCCTTAACGCATCGACCTCAAAGTTACACCATCAGCACGTCGCACTACACGGACGACAGCTGCTGCGCGAAGCTCTTAAGCCACGCGCTGTGCTGCTGCAGCAGCGAGCGGGCCAAGTCCACGTTGCCCCCGCCAGCCGCCCCCGAGGTGCTGACGCCGCCTGGGCCAGGCGAGGTGGACCGTGCAGGGGAGGGGTTGCGGCCGCTGCCTGGTCGCCCCACACCCGCCCCCGCCCCCAGTCCCAGCCCCGCCCCCAGCAGCCCAGGCCCTGGACTGCCGACACCGGCGAGCGAGCCGGGGATCGCTGCAGTCCCCGGCAGTGTCTTGGAGGAGGAGAAGGCGGACAGCTGCTCCCTCATGCGCTGCAGCTGCGGGGGTCAACGGGGAGCCACAAGGTGCCGTGGGTTTGGGAGGTGCTCAACAACATGCAGGGCCCAACGGAGGGGTTACGGCTAGGGGAAGAGAGTGCGTCTGGCAGGCGGCGGAACCAGTATTGCACAATGGTTACGGCTCCTACAGCCCACACTGCAGCATCACACTGCAGCAGCGCACAACGGTGGGCGTGCGCCGGTAGGTGTCGGTACCGAGGAGCGTCGAATTGAAGCATGCGCGTGCGAGGTTAAGCTTCTCCTTCACTCACACGCTGCATCCGCCTCGGGCGACCTTTCGCTCGCACTCCCAGCTCCACCCCCCTTGTGATGTTGTGACGCCCTGCCACACCCACCTGCTTGCTGTCCTCGTTCAGTCTGTGCACCTGCTCCTCCAGCCCCGCCTTGACGCTCTGCAGCACCGCAAGCCGCTCCTCGTTGGCGGGCCCGGGGGCGGACATGGCGGCCTTGAGGTCATCCTGCAAGGGGACCGGGGGCGGGGGCCGAGCAAGGAGAGAGGGTTAACTGGGTGCGGCACATGGTGTCAGGACACGGCTTGTTGTGTTAGTCGGGCCTGGGGGCAAACATGGTGGCCTTAAAGTCCTCCTGTAGCGGTGCGAGTTCCGGTGAGTGTCAGGGGCAACAACAAAACTGGTCTCTAGGACATGGCTTGTATGCAGCTCACAGGGGTGGTTCGGGCCCAGGGGCAGACATGGCGGCCTTGAGGTCCTCTTGGGAGGCGAATTTCATCAGGAGTAGCAGCTCAACTGATATTCAGGACAGGGCTTGTATGCGACTCACAAGGTTGGGCCATGCATTGCCACCGGACCGTCAACGGCCTGCCTGCTGCTACTCGCCGCCCCGAGCCACCCCGCACCTTCCACTCGTTCCGCGCTGCCGTGAGGATGGTGGATCGCTCCTTGAGGTAGGCCTTCTGCAGCTTCAGGTACACCCACGCCTGGGGAGGAGGTAATACACAGCGCCGGTAAGCACGGAAGCATATGGCTGTGCGAGTTGCTCTTGGCGGTGCCACATGACTGGGAGGTGGGTGCCAACGTACAACGTGCAATACATGCAAGCTGACGCCGTGTGCACCCACGCCTGGTGAGCAGGCGATACGTGGTGCCAGCAAGCACGAACGCACGTGCTGTGCGAGTTGGCCTTGACAGCGGATGCACGTCTTGGACAATTATGTTGAGTTGTTACTGTACAAGCTAGCTACGGTAACGCGTTACATGGCACGCGGGGGGATTAACAACGTACCGTGCCCTGACACATGGCGCTGGCCAGGACTTACTCGAGACAGGAGCGGGTCCTCCGCGGCCGCGGTTGGAAGGCCAGCCCCCGCCCAGTCCGGTTGCTGCTGCTGGTGCTGCTGCTGCTGCTGACCGAAGCCCACAAGGCCCTGCGACAGCTGATCCTGCAGAACCCCAGCCGGCGCGGGGCCGCCGGGCGCCTGCCGTGACTGCTGCTGCTGTTGCTGCTTGTTGGCTTGCGCAACTGCAGGGAAAGCAGTACGGGCGCACGGCAGTTGGTGACCGTGTATGTGGAAGGTACGACAGGCTGCCGACGGCAGATGCTTAAACCAAGTCAGCACGGCATGCAGCATCGGTACCTTCCCTTGGCCTAAACCAGACTTACTCGGCAGTAAGAGCTGCAGGCTCCTGTTGAGGTTCTCAGCCAGACTGACCAAGTCGGGCATGCCCGCCACCGCCCCCGCCACCCCCGGCGCCGTCCCGCCGCCGTACGGCAGCTCTTGCTGCCCCCCGGCGGCGCCGCCAGACCCAAACGCCCCCGACATCATGTACGGCAGGGCCGCGCCCGCCGCCGCCACCGCCGCCGCCAGCTGCTGCTGTTGCTGCTGCAGCAGCTGCAGATCGCCTTGCGGCTGAGCTGGAGCTGGGGACGCCATCCCGCCTGCACCAGTGGCCGCGTAGTGCGCGTGCGGGAAGGTGTACGGACTGCCGTACGGCAGGCCCCCGGGGGGCTGCATGGAGGCGGGAAGCTTGGGGCTGATGGCGGGGAGCGGACCCGTGGGCCACACCGAGGTAGAGGCATGGAGGTCCTCGAGGTTGGAGGAGGAGCCGGGGATGGGGAGGCTGGGTCGGCCGGCGGCGGCGGCGGCGGCGGAGAGGGCGCCGTGGGGGTCGTCGGGGTGAGCCATGCCGCGGGCGGCGGCGGCGGCGGCGCTGGGCGCGGGGCTGGTGATGAGGGGCGGCGGGGGCTGCACGCGCGCGCGGTACAGCTCGCGCTCCGAGGACACCTGGTGCCGGATAAGGGGGACACACATGTTCATCGCCGTCACATGCCCAGGTGCTGCTGTCCGCGCTCCCATTCTACGCAACCCTGGCCCCACCTGCGCGTCCACGTCCGCCCGCATGGCCGCCATCCTGGCCGCCAGCAGCGCCCGGCGCTCCGCCTCCACGCTGTCCTCCACAACCCGCTGCATCTGGGAGCGCTTGATCTCCAGCAGCTCCTTGCCTGTCCGAGGGGGTAGGGTAAGGCGGGGTCGGTGTTATGCATGCCGTGTGACGAACGTTTAGTCCTCGACGTAATACGATCCACGGGCAAGGGACCTGGGAGCGCTTGATTTCCAGCAGCTCCTTGCCTGTCCGAAGGGGTAGGGTAACGCGGGGTCGGTCGTGTGCAGTGTGACGAACGTCAACGCTTTAGCCCAAGAAGGCATGCAATTCACTCACCCTGGGCAAGGAGTAGAGCGGAAGGTAGGAACCCCGAGCAGGTAGCTCAGCGCCGGTGAGGCAGGTTCAGGACAGCAAAGTGACGAGGAGGACGCAAACGTGGCTCGCGAATTCCGCGTACGGGATGCTGCCAAGTCCACATCCCCGGACCATCCTCTTGCTAGCTGCCATCCCGAATCCCCTACAGCATCGCAGCACTCACTCTGGTCGTTCAGCGTGGCGTACATTCCGTCCGTGTCGGCAAGCTCCTTCTGCCGCCGCAGCAGCTGCGCCGCCACGCCTTCCAGTGCCGAGGTGCGCTCCGACAGCTCCACGCGCACGGCGCGCAGCTCGGACTGGTGGGCAACAGCACGGGGGCAACAGCAGGGGCAGCAGGGTCAGCTGGGTACGCTGGGGGGCAACAGCAGCAAAGCCGAAGTAGTGGGGCGTGTGGCCTTGCGCGCCGCACGCGGCCCTGCTTGTGCTTGTATGAACGGAAACCAACAGCGCAGCGCAGGCGAGTAGCCCGCTGGTCGTACGCTAGGAAGCTGTGCACCAACATATCCGCGCACAGACGAAGCACCTCGTGAGCGGTCAGCGAGCAACATGTCGGGCTGCCGTCCCGCCGTGCAGCACCGTGAGCCGACCCAACTTGAGCATTGAGGTAATGTGAGAGGCAACGTCATGGTGGCACAAAAGAAAACGTGGACAGGCGCCCCATGCGGTGATACCCCCTGCCATCATGTGCCCGTGAGCTCACCTGCAGCACCGTGAGCTGTTGCCGGGTTTCGTCCAGCTCGGCGGTGCGGGCGGCCACGTCAGCCTCCAGCTGTGTGCGTTGGGTCTGTGGGGCAGATGTGGGGCAGGCACAGGGCAGGCACGCCATTGTTGGGGTGTACCTGTGCGTCTGTACCTGTGCGTCTGTCAGCCGCACAACGACTCATACAGGGCGACTGGGATCCCAAGTCAGGAAACCAGCAGCTTCATCAGACATGTGGAGCGGTAGTGCATAGCAGGCTAATGTAGTTGCCTTAGCCAGATGGGGGTTGCGCGCACGTGTCAGTACAGGCAGCTGAGGAGCTGCGAGATGTGTGTAGCGTGCAGCCAGATGGTGTGCGCAAATACCTTCAGTATGGAGCACTGGCCCTCTGTGCGCGTCAGCTCGGCGTTCGAGGTGGCGAGTTGCCCGCGGGCCGCGTCCAAGGCACCGCGCGCGGCCTGTAAGCCACGGGTGTGCATGGGGCGGCTTGGTGCTCAGGACCAGCTGTACGTGCGTGAAGCATGTAGCGTTGCCGTGACAAGTCTTGTGCAAAGCAACTTGTTATTGGCAAGAGAGGAGGCCAGACAGTAAACCCTGCAGGAGGGAGTTTGTGGACATGCAGGCTCCTACATATGCTGTACTACACTACCATCGTGTACGCCTACGGTATACGCAGCGTGCGCACCCGGACGACCATGACAAACATGACAACAACACGGTACCAGCCGCACCCCACCTCGAGCTGCTTCTGCAGGCCCTCGTAGTCGGCTGTGGCAGCCGACTTGAGCTGCTCCACAATCTGGACCTCCTGCAGGGACGGAAGGGTGCACATGGCATTCCGTGATCGCCACCGTCCGTGTTTGTTCAGTGCTTGCACGTGCCACCAAGTGGAGTAGAGACTGAACCACCGCGATGAGGGCCGGCTGGCAGCCGCGCGTGTGCCCCTAAGCAGGGCAACCGCCATGATCTGTCGTCATCAGCGCCCTCCCATGCAGCGCGCGTGTGCCCCTAAGCAGGGCAACCGCCATGATCTGTCGTCATCAGCGCCCTCCCATGCAGCGCGCGTGTGCCCCTAAGCAGGGCAACCGCCATGATCTGTCGTCATCAGCGCCCTCCCATGCAGCACGTCTAAGGGCTCAATACACGTGTCCATACCTTGTGCTGGAGCGCCGCTCGGGACTCGGACAGTTCCGACGTGACGGTCTGCAAGGTGCGAGGGGTGGAGCCATGAAAGCATCATGGGATGCATGTCCATACGAGACGCCATAGTATATTCGGATCACCAACAAGACACCGTCGCGGTACTACGTGCTGGGCACACCCCGCTTCATGCTGCAGCCTTGGTCTACAGGCACAGCTCGCCTTCAACCCCACCTTCGCCGCACTGTTTCCTCGCGCCTCACGCAAAACCCCCGTAATGCCTCCCGTTGAGCCCCGCTCGCTCCACACTTCGGTACAAGTGGCGCTGCTTATTGTCCCATTCCCTGTGCCACGTTGTTCGACCCGACCCCACCTTGAGCTCCTGCTGCCGTGCCGTCAGCTGCCTGTTGACGGCCGCCAGCTCGTCCTCCCGCTCCTGCAGCTCCTCCTGAACGCGATCCAGGGTGGTCCGCGACGCGGTGGCGCTGGCGGTTAGGCGCTCGGACTCCTCGCGGAGGGACTGTGGTTGCGAACGTGGAGCACCATAACAGTATTACACCTTGCAGACGGTCCCACATGGTGTCATACGCGTGGTCTTGCAGGTGCAAGGACTTCAAGACCGGGAAAGGAATCAGTGCAGCGCAGCATCCAGCGCTACGTTTGTGCCCAACTGCGTGGCCTGCCCCGCCTGCTGACCCGGACTTTGGTGGTCACAAACAGGACAACGCCTTTTGGTAAAACGCAACATCCCCGCATGGGTGCTGCGCTTAGAGCCCACGGGTATCACACTCGCTCACCCTGACTTTGCTGGTCAGCTCCTGGTACTCGGCGTCCGCCGCGGCGCGTCGGGACTCAGCACTTGACAGCTGCGCAGCAACGAAAGCAGCAGCGAGGTGGACAACGTCAAACATGTGATCACGAACACGGTGTTCGGAGCATGGCACGGGACTACTAACCACACTGCCTGCCCTCAAAACAGGACAGCGCCTCAGCCAACACGGTGCCCCGCCCTTCACCCCCCACACGTGGGTTTCCAATCCCCACCTGCTCTCGCGCCACCTCCAGCTGCGCCTGCTTCTCCCTCAGCTCCGCCGCCTTGCCCGCCGTGGTTGCCACCAGGCTGTCGTACTCGGCCGTCTTGGCCAGGATCTGACTGTTTACCTGCGGCGTGACAAGGGAACAAGATTCATGTGAATGTCGGTGTTCTGGGAACCCTTGAGCCCACGGCTCGTACAAGAGTCCTTGACCCTGCGGATAGGGGAACCGTGATCCCTCGCCGTGCAACACGAGCTGACTGGCTGCGCTTACCTCGGACAGCTCCGAGCGCCGGCTGCGCAGCTCCGTCTCCGTGGACGCCAGCACAACGGTGTGCGCCTCACTCGCCTGAAGGTGTGGCAAATGAAGTAGGCACAGCAGTAATAAACTCCATATTCGAGCACACAAGTATGCGTGAGGGACGGGAAGAGTGCCGCACCCGGGTTGATTATGGTGCAAAGCGCTGGTCGAGTGGTCCCCCGGTGCTGAAAGTAACACAGTCCCTACAACGTGGCCCGCTGGGCCCCTGCGCCTCTCACCATCTCCCTCTCGTTGTTCGCCATGGTGTACCGCTGCTCCCGCACGCGGCCCTCCAGCTCAGCCAGCTCCGTTTGCTTAGCAGCAACCTGAGACAGGATGCCACCATGTGCATGGTCAACAGGTGTGCCAGATTCTACACACGCACGCACATTGGCGGAGTACCTGGCCAACAGCAACCGCAGGAAGCAGCAAAAGCAGGTCGGCCGTTACATAAGTTCCACAAATTTGCCTTTTCATATCTCATCCTTACCTGCTGCTCCAGCTTCTTGAGCTCTACGGACTTCTCCGTCATTTGCTCCTGCACACGAGAGCAGATCCACTAGGTCAGGTGCAGTTCTGTAATAGCAGTCCTCGGGATACGTAAGGGCCCGCAGCGCTTGCGAATAACAACAGTAGAGCGGGTGCACCACGCCCGCACCTGCAGCTTCGACATGCTTTCGGCCTTGAGCCGGTCACGCTCCGCAGCTAGCTCGGCGTCCACCTACAAAGGTGCAGGTGCAGTACAACGCATGACGGCATGAATACAGGACCGCTAGATGCACCACTATCCCTCTCTTTGTTGACCTCCTCGTAGAAGTTCCGGTGGCAGGACAATGGAAAGCAGCGCCGCAGTCCAAGGCTCCGGTGTACTTGCACGCTACTCACACCGTCAGCCGCAACCTTAACGGCCCCGTGCTGCCACTTACCGGTACGCAGCCCAACCGCCATGCTGCGCCCATCCCAGGCCTCACACCCTTTGCCAATCGACAGCCTCCTCGTGCCGTCGGCGCTACACAAATACCATTCCTTGTCCGGCCCCTCCCCACACACCTGCTTCTGCAGCTGCTGCTTGGCGTCGTCGTACTGCTTGCTCAGCGCCTCCTGCAGCTGCGCCAGCCGCTCCTCCGCCCGCCGCCGCATGTCCGCCTCCCCGCTGGCCGTACGGCGCATCAGCTCCTGCTCGTCCCGCGCGTCCTGCTCGTCCACCTCGTACGCGCCCTTCACGTTGCCGTACACACTAGTCAAGCCAGCGCCCGCCCCAGCGCTGCGGCTGGCACGCTGCGGGGGCTCCTCATTGTCATGGTCGCTTCCGTAACGCCTGTGGTGGGTTAGCACCACCGGCGGGGAGTCCCCTCCACCCGTGCCCATGCCCACCGCACCCGAGGCAGCTGCAGGCGCGCCCCCTCCGCTGCTCCCGCTGGCCGCAAGGCTCGCCGCATTCGCCGCCATCATACCCACGGGCGAAATCAGCTTCGCAGAGCCGCTTGCACCCAACGCATCCGAGCTGCGCAGGCCCTCCTCCTCCGCCTGCACCCCCTCCTCAATCGCATCCTCGTCCTCCTCGTCCTCCTCGTCATCGCCAATGTCAAACTCGGCAAACTCGTCTTCGTACTTCTTGCTCTGCCGCAGAGCACTCGCCTTTGGCTTGGCCCCCGCCCCCGCTGCGCCCGCCGTTTTCGCGCCTCCCAGCCCCCCGAGGCCCTCCGCCACTGACCCCCGCCCACTGCCCGCCTGGCTGCCGTCGTTACTCTGGAAGCCTCCAAGGATGCCTCCCCTTGCTCCAGAACCACCACCACCACCACCACCATCCATCGCCTTGAAGTCGCCGCTAAGCGAGAGCCTCTCCACGGGCGCATTGCCTCCACCCCGATCCGCCCCGCCCCCAGTAAGCGACAGCCTCTCCACGCCGCCGCCTCCGCTGCCGCCGCCGCCCAGCGACAGGCGCATGGGTGCTTCGGCTCCGGCCCCGCTGGCTGACGTGCGGTCATGGGCGTTAGCAGCTGGGCCGCCCGACCGCTCTGCGGCCTTGCCGCCCCTCCCGCCCTCGTCGGGAAGGTCCAGCTCGTTCATGGCAGCAGTCAGGGAGCTGCGGAAACGCAAACACGCAAAAACAGGAATATGTTACAGTTACGGAGACGATCAAGGGTGTTGCATCGCAGCCACTGCAGGTAGCCCTCCATGACCAGGTGCACCGGAGGGCATGCTTCATCAGCCCTGCCCAGGTTGTGCGCGTCCTCCCACCTTTCACTGGAGCTGAAGCTCTTCAGTGATGACTCCTCCAGGGCTGCCTCCTTCGCCTGCTGCTGCTGCTGTTGCTGCTGTTGCTGCTGTTGCTGCTGCTGCTGCTGCTGCTTGGGCAGCGTCAGCAGCGGCGGCTCTGAGGAGGAGGACGGGCTACCGCCCCAGCCGTTGCGCATGGGGCCTGAGCCACCGGCGCCCACGTCGCCTCCGCGAGCTCCAGGCCGCTGCTCCCCAGACTGCACACCCCTGCGCCCGCTGCCCTCGTCCTCACTGTCGCTGCTGCTGCTACTGCTGCTGCTACTGGACGCATCTCCTCCCTCGGGGTCGCCCTGTGACCCACGTGCAACACATGGACGTTCGTGTGAAAGGACAGCGCAGTCAGTTAGTAGTAGGGCGTCTGCGCATTTACAGTGCATGTGCCGGTTTACTGGGCTCAGGACCCTCACCCCACCTGCTGCTCATAGCTCCGGGACTCTTCGAGGAAATCCTGCAGGGAGCAGCACCACACCACAGTTAACACCTAGCACCAGGTAACATGCAGTCAAAATCCAGCGTGCAGTACGACTTGCAACAAGCCAGACTCACCGCTTTTGAGCTGCTCAGGCCCAGGGGGCTGGGCACTTTGGTTTTGGCCCCGACCTGGCGGTAGGAGGCACGTGGCTCCAGGCTGCTGGTCATAGAGGTCCTCCGTGATGCAGTCAGCTTGGCCTTTTCCTGCTGGTACACCTTCCTGCACACCCACGTGGCAACAGCATTTTATTACAACATCAACAGTACGTTGCCCTGTTATGCCAGCAGCGTGCAACTGCTTGATGCCGATACGCAAGCGCTTTTCAGGGAACGTGGTGTCCCCGTACAGCGCACTCGTGCAGGTGCCATGCCATAGCCCTTCCCGGTCAGCTCAGAGCCCTATCCATGGGCATGGGGGCTTACTTACCGGTAGTGCTCATCGCATGGGTGGTCCCATATGCTTTCCCCACTGTTGAAGTTGAAGTAGTAGATGTCCCCTGTGGGGGTCTTGCAGGGTTTCCACCCCTCTGGAAGAGGTGCCTTGAGGCCCTCTCGTGCGATCCAGAACAGCTCCTGTGGATAGGCATACCCAGTGCCATCGCAACAGGGGTCTTACATGTGCCTGTTTGTATCTGCAGGTTGGGCCTTCCCACAGGGTCCTTCCGTGCCCTGACTGGGCACACAGGAGGGACCTACCCGTTCGTGCTCCACATCAATGCCCAGCCATGTAGCGTACTCCAAAATTTCTGCATTATGACCGGTAAGCTGTCAGTCAAGCACGGCCAGGGGAAGCGCGACACATTCAAGGAAATGTCGCTAACCTTGCTCCGTGGGCTCGTAGTTCTCATCTATCTCCTCCTCTAGGACAACCTGTCCGTCGGGTGTCTCCATGTTTAACAGCACTCACGACAGTAAGCGCGCTGACTAGCTCACACAACCATGTCGACTAAGTACTTGGCAAGCGCCAGGACGTGCGCAGACTAACTGAACAATATTGGTAACATTTGCTATGTTAGTTTCCGTCGGCAATGCGTGACTGCCAGAAAGTCAACGTCTTTTGGTACGAAGTTGCGACCAACTTTCAGGGCACGTACGTCCTGCGGATGTGCAATAACGACGAAAACACATGCCTCAGACCTGTACTACATAAGGAAAGGTGCAAGGCAAAACCGTTGCTCGCCTGGCGGGCCGACATGTCCGGCAGAAAGCAGGAAGCTGGCACCGCAAGAAGGCTTGCGTGTGCCAGTAAGGCAGTCCATGGCGTTCTCTGCTTTTGGTAGGTAGCACTTGCCGCCACGCACACCGGCACACGCCGCGTGTTAAGCAGGCAAGCCCAGGGCGCAGAGGAACTCCCCCTGACCTGCGCCCAGGGGCGGGCCTGCGTCGTGCTGCATCGGACTGTTTCAGGGTCATGCGATACCCCATTCGTTGAGGGCACCACTGAAAGACGCTCGGGGACCGGGGCATCCCCCCTGCCGTCCCCTTGGCCGTCCCCAAGGCGCAGGCCTGCTTGAGCTGCGACCAGGTGAGACTCCCCTGGCTCTGTTACACAGCTCATCTTGCACGGCTTCGCTTCCTGTAACTAACAAGCAGCGCTCAGGTTCCCAGCTTTGTTGGCCTATGTATAATGTTGTACGTCCCTTGACCCGTCCAATACAGCAACGCCCAATCACCTACAAGCGCTTCCAGTGCAGGCTGTAAGTGGTCTTCCCTTCTCTACTGGAGCAGTCTACCAAATTGTAACAGGAGGTGAGGCTCTGCAGGGCAAGATACTGCGTATCGTTAGGGTGCGAAAGCCGCGTCCGGTTGCTGCATGCCGAGCGTCAACGAGCCCTCCGAGCATACAGGTTATCACTTTCAGTTCCAGCACGACTTCAATACTGGTCCCACCCCGAAACAACGTACACAGAGGCATGCCGATACGGTTCCATATGCGTTTCGCCAGTTGCCTGACGCCTGCTGACGCAGCCGCTGGCCCACAGAGCGCACCCCGTCTACCGCCCCTTCCCCGCCCAGGCCTCCGGAACATTCAGACCCTATATCCGCAAAGGAACCCCATGGACAAGGAAGAATCCAGCAGCAGCAGCAGCAGCAGCAGCAGCAGCACTAGCAGTCCGCAGCGGCAGCTGCCCACCGCGCTCCAGCTGCACATCCTGTCGCTGCTGCCCCCCAACGACCGCGCCCTCAATGGCCGCCTGATGTCCCCGGATGCACACAGCGCCTTCTGCGGGCCCCAGCACTGCACCGCGTACCTGTTCCAGCCACTACTGCCCCACGCCGTGCCCTGGGCCGTGGCGGCCGGGCAGCAGCGCGCACGGCAGTTGCCCTTCCGGCACAAGCTGCAGCTGATGTGCACGGCCGCCGCCAGCGGGTGCGCGGCCAACCTGGAGGTGGCGCTGGCGCTGCTGCAGCCAAGCATCTTTCGCGAGCTGCTGCAGCAGCGTGACAAGATGTGGGTGGCTGGTATGAGAGTCCCTTGCCCGGGGTGTGCTGCGATCAAGGCGGGTCACCTGGAGGTCCTGAGCTGGCTGCTGCGCCACTGCCCAGGGCTGGTGGACCCGCAAGGTGTGCTGAGAGCAGCGGCGCAGTACGGCAGCTTGGCGGACCTGCAGGCAGCGTGGGCCGTGCTGCAAAGCGCGTCGAAATTGGACGCGCGCGTGTTCGATTCAGCGGCCAGATCATCAACAGCAGACGCCGTGGCCAAGATTGAGTGGGTGCTGGACACCGGGGGCGCAAGCTTCCTTGCTTGGTTTGATGCGGCGTGCGCTGCAGCCGAATCGGGGGACCTGGGCCGGCTGCGGTGGCTGCGTGACCGCGGCTGCCGCATGATCAACGTAGTAACGCTCAGACACGCCCTTGAGTTTGCCGACCTGGCCATGGCGGACTGGCTGGTGGACGAGGCGGGGTGCAATTTGCCGCGGCCGGGGAGCGACTGCCGTGAATGGTTTTGTTTCTTAGATGCCGCAGCAAAGGGCCCCGATGGCGCATCCAAGTTGCAGTGGCTGCAAGACAGGGGGTGCCCTGTACAGGACATGGACAGCCAGCTGCTGGTGGAGCTGGCACGTGCAATAGTAAGAAGCGGGCACGTGGGGACCCTTCGGCACCTTCAGTCGGCGCGGTGGCTGGGGAGTATACGGCTCCAGGAGTCCCTGCGGAGGGCCCTCGCTATGGACACGCCAGGTAGCATCGAGATGGCGAGGCGCCTGAAGGAGTCGGGCATCACGTTCGCCAAGGAGGACTATCTCCTGGCTGCAAGCAATGACAACGTACCCATGCTGCGTTGGCTGGCGCTGGAGGCTGGGGTGTCCGCAGCAGGGCTGGAGGAGGGCGGGCTCCATTTGGTGTACAGGGGCCCATATTCCAAGTGCGCTGCCGACAGCAGGGACTTGCTCGAGGCGGCACAGCTGATGGTGGGGGCGGGGTTTGATACCTGGGACGTTGGGCACGCAGTTGCAATCGCTGCTGGTCGGGGCAGCATGGCGCTGGTGCAGTACCTGCTGCAGCAGCGGCCGCAGCACGTGTACCGCGCGGACTGGAAGGCGGTTGCTGCTGGCGCGGCAGGGGGCTGTGAGGAGTTGCTAGAGTGGCTGGTGGAGCAGCTGCCCGGCGGTGTGGATGGTGATGAGCGAAATGCCAAGCCGTACATCCGTGCAGCTCTCAACGGGGACCTGTGCACGCTGACCGCCCTGCGGCGGCTGGGCGTGCCTTGGGGCGCGGAGGACGTGGTGGTGCAGGCGGTGCGGGCGGGGTGCTGCATGCCGGTTTTGTGGTGGCTGGTGGAGCAGGGGGCGCCGGTGGGCAGCGCGCAGGGCATGGAGGCGGAGTTGGCCATCTGGCGAATATCGCACCAGACAGCAAAGTACGACAATGCAGAGGCAGCGTGGCTCGGGGGCTTAGCGGGGGCCTCGGCATAGCCTACGGATGAGGACGTTGCTTGGGGCATTGGCCGCAATGGCACGTGGAAGGAATGCTCTGGCTTGGTACGGGGCGCGGGTTCCTTGGTGTTGGGCAGCACGGCGGCCGACGGCTGTGTACTAATGCGGTGTCCTTTACTACGTACTGTCAGGTGGGAGGTAGCTGATGGAACCATCTGGCTGTGCGGCTTAGCGGCTAGCAGGCGCCTTGGGATAAGCATGCAAGCAACAGGTGTGGACGTTGCATAGGCACTGGTGGCAGCAGTTGAATTTGGAAGAGGTGCGATTTGCAGGCCGCTCGCTCCGTGCATGGCTTGGTAAGGGCTAAGGGGGCGCGGGTTCCTTGGTGTTGGGCAGCACGGCAGCCGACGGCTGTGTACTGATGCGGTGCTGGCTACGACGTACTGTTAGGTGAACGGTAGCTGATGGACCCGACTGGCTGTGCGGCTTAGCGGGCGCCTTTGAGTAAGCAACAGGTGCGGGCGTTGCATGCAGGGGCACTGGTGGCAGCAGTTGAGTTGGTAAAGGGGCAATTCGCATGCCCCTCGCTCCGTCCTTGGTGTGGCGTACGGTATCGGATAGCGTATCGAGCCTATCTTAACGGCGCAGAGTGGCAGACCAGAGCAGGACGTATAAACTGCGTCGAATTTACAAACTTGCGTTGCGTTTCTTGCGTTGTCCCGCACCAAGAGCACAAGCAGAGCCTAAGTAAGCGTTGGTGTTGACTTGCGCGACCACACGCACGTGTCGAGCCCAATGTCAACAGCAGATCCTGATCAACAGTCCACTAGGCAGCTGACCTAGCTAGCCATAGCGTGCAGTCGAGGACCGTGACTGTGCCGGCCTTGTACGTGCCCCGTCAAGTTCGCAGTAGTGCCACTTCTGACCGGCACCTACATTCAGCACCTACGATTCACACAGCTCGGAACTAACACCTGGTCCGTTGCATGGGATTTGGCGGTCGCACGACTGCACCAGCCTCCACAGCCCCCACACCTTGCTCACAGGCGCGCAGCATCACACAATATGGCAAAAAGTGGCTGCCCTCAGCAATGGGCGGGCAATGGCCATTTCCCTATGGGGTAGTCAGGTGCAGGCCGTCATCGCGCGCGGTGAAGTGGGGCGCTGCAGGAAGGCCAAGCAAGGACCGCTGCCAGCATGCCCAACCCTGGTCTTGGCCACAACGTCTCAAATGGAATCCACACAGACTGGCCTTCATAAAGGGACCAGCTCCTCTAAACAACTCCGTGTTCCATCGAGACCCGTACAGTAACGTGTCAGGCGGCCAAGCCTACGGCCCCTAAAACACCATGTCGCGCAGCGTGCCTGCCTAGGAAGCCTTCAAGCGTGCACATCAAAAGCAACAGACGCCATGCTTGTACGTGGGACGCATTGCTGCCGGCCGTTACAACCGTGTCCTTTCCCCCTAACGCCTCCACAGGCAAGCCCTGCCCCACCCTCAGGTCGACGCTGGGAGCCACCTGGCTTGCGCAGCACAGCATGTGCCGGGGAAGGCCTCGACGGGGCCTTGCTCGTGTGGAGGAACAGAATCCACCGATGCGCGTTAAGATGCTTCACTTCTGTGCCAAACGTATCTGCTCCTTGCGCTTCCCTCACGCGATACCCCTTCACGCCTCCACAGGCATGCCCTGCCCCGCCCACAGGTCGAAGCCACCCGTCAGGTTGGTCAGGTCTGTGTAGCCGGCCTGCGAGGCAAGCAAACACCAGCGAACACAAAGCAGCCGATTTGATTAGCAGTATACACCTAATCAGCAAACGCTGGCACGTTGTGCACGGGGTGGCCAACTAGGGGTGCTCCCCTGTGCTGTGTAAATGTGTAAATGTGGGTGCTGTGTAAATGTGTTCCAGGATTGGACACGCGAAGGGCTGCTGCTCCACGCGACGCCAAGCGGCAGGCTGGTGGGACTCAACGAACAACTCATTGGAAGACCGGTATGTACAAACCCACAGTGAGAGTGGCATGCAGCCTGAGCAGGCACTGTGCGTGCATAGTGGTTACAGCGACTTTCCGCCGACGGCAAGCGCACCAGGCGAGCGCACCCACAGACCGGTAATCCCCTGCCGGGTACGTGTAGCCACGCTAACACCACGCTAACCCACGCTGCACCATGCACCCTAACCCACTTGCGTCATGCACCGTAACCCATGCTGCACCATGCACACTAACCCACGCTGCACCATGCACTCTAACCCACCTGAGTCATGATGTCGATTGCCATGAGCGACCGACGGCCGGACTTGCAGCCCTGTCAGCACAACAGCACCACCAAAGACGACCAACAGTACGTTGCAGGGTTGTGAGCATGTGCGAGTGGCGCCAGTTGTCACGTCCGGAAAGCGATCGCCTTTGCTGCAGCAGTACGGCCGGTACGTAACGGTTGACGACACTGTCCCGCATTAGTTGCGACATTGCAGCCGCCGTGCGTCTAGTGTACACCAGCCCATGCCAGCGAGACGTAGGAAGCTCGGGCTAAACGGTCGGGCCGTTGGCACCACCCCATGCTCGGCGGGTATGTGGGTTAGCGTGATCTGGGCTCACACCAGGCCCTCCCGGCTCGTGCCTGAGGCCCAAGAGGCCATCGCTGTGTCGCGGTCCAGTGATGGACCCCCGGCTTTTGCTCACAGCATAACACTGGATCACACCATTCATCAGTACTGGGGGACGGGACAGCACCCACCCACGTTAAGCCACCCATCCACAATGAATTCAATTTGCCCCATCCGAGCCATTAGTGACAACAGGCTCTATGGCAGCTATGGAGTGCTTTCCTGGTTGCTTTGTAACACACATCTTACACGGGTTATGCATCCCAAATCGCGCACTACCCACCACGATGATGGGCTCCGCCTTGTCGGGGAAGGCCTTCTTCACCTCCTCCAGGAACGCAGCGTTGGGCACCATGCCGCCCGCACCGAAGTTGACCACAGGGACGTTGACCGCGGAGGGGGCGCGCCCGCCGGCGAACTCGTCCTTGGTCCTGTGCGGCAGGAGCACGTGTGCACATCGCGTTCACACTCATACATGACACCCTACGGCTGAGAGTATGCTTAGGATCATTCACTGATGTATTGTGCAAGGAGCTTGCGTGCAAGGGTACGCAGCCGGGGAGGGCTATGGTACGGCGGACGGCACGTGGCGGTTCCGGTGGCCGTGTTCGGCCCCCTCCCCGCCCCCTCTACTACGTTCTTGCGTTCCCAGTACTTTGTTGCCCCCGCCCCCCGAGGACTCGGCCTTGGTCATGTACGACACCGGGCAAGTGCGCACACTGGGTTCCCACGATGCTTCACGATGGCTGAATATGTTATGACCAAGCATAGGCTTGTCCCTCTGAGCTCGTGAACTGGAGTGCGCTGGTATTGAACGTAAAAGGCGCGTCAGCAGCGGACGGCACGTGGCTGGTCCGTGTCCGTTGCCCTCCCGCCCCTCGACCCCCCAAACGGCTGCATGCAGCCCAGGATTGTTACTCCTTCCCTGCTTGACACCGCTCGACAGTTATCCCCGTACCGTGTGATGCGTTTAGCCTCACCTCACGTCAAGGTAGCGGTACCCGGGCCCATCCAAGAGCTCCCGCGCCTCCTTGGGCATGGCTTCCCGGAACGATGCAGAAGCCATGGGCCGCACCTGCAAACGCCCGCGGCTGCAGAGGCAGTACCAACAGTGGTTTTACATTGGTTTGTGCGCCGCTGGTTCTTGTGTAATAACCCGTTGTTCACCGACCTGCTGGCCGCGAACAGCGGGCGCACGGAGCGAGGAGCAAATGAAGAGATCATTATAGCGTGTAGTGATGCAAGGCCATAATTGGGAACGCTGGCTGACCGCTGACGCTTCCATGGCTCCGTTGGCGGTTTGCTCGCATGAGGCGCGATGGCTCATCAGCGCCACACGACAAAATGAGGCAATACCCTCGGTAACGTTCAAATAGCCATATTTGCTCACCACTAGTTCGCCACTTACAACGAGATCACATAAGCGCATACAGTGCAGGGCACGGAAAGGAACCACACGTCAACCACAAGCAACACCCTTCACCTCTCGTAAGACGCAGAGTAGCAGTGCCAGCGTAACACTATTCACCAGTCAAACAGTTTGTTACCGCAACCGGTGTAACAGCGAGGAAGCGCTTAGTCCACGATGGTCTCCATGGCGAAGCCCCTCGCCCTCCGTGCGCCGGTGCACTCGGCAGGTGCGGCAAATTGGCGTCCTTGAAAGCTGCGTGGTATACAATATAAAGGTCAAGCTCACACGGCCGTTGAACACTGCGGGAACACCCTTGGGTAAACGTTGGGCTGGGAAGGCTGTGTGGTGAGGCCAGGCCAGGCCAGGCATTACGTACCACCCAGGCAAACCCATCCCGACACCATGCCGTCTCCTTGCCATAAGTTACAGCTACATGTTCATACTATGCATGCACACAAGAGCAGACCCAAGGTACGCTGCTGGCATGCACCGGAAAGCGGAACCTGCAGGCAGGCACAGGGAGGCGCATGTGTTGGCGTTACAGCCGGTGGCCAACGGCATATGCACGATGGTCCCTGGTGCTCTCCCCACGGCGAATGCACAATGTCAAGCTGAGACGGGGAAATTAAATAACATGGCGGCCCTCCAATTACTCTTGGCGACGTGGCGCCGTTTGGTTGGCCCGTGCCCTTGCCCTCCCTCCCAACTCTTACCCCGGCCCCCCCGCACGCCATGCCGCCGACACACCCTGCGCACTTATGGTCCCTGCAGACCGCCCATTTATGCCTGTGTTGGTGCCTATTCATGCCTCGTGTTGGCGACCCTTACCCCGCTCCCCCCACACGCCAGGCCGCCGGCACGCCCTGCGCACGCCGGCCTCGTGCCTCCACGGCCCCTCCGCCCGCCGCCCGGCCCCCCTGTGCCGCGCCGCCCCCGAGGAGCCCCAAAGCAGCAGCACCACCACCACCAGCACCACGGTGACGGAGGCGGTGGCAAAGACCTCCAGCAACGGCAACGGGAACGGCGAGGAGGGCGTCGACAAGGTATGCATTGCAAAGTACGGTAACAGCTCGTTGCCGTGATGTTTGGCAGGGGATTTGTGGCCACAGCTTGCTTACTTGCCTACCCGGGTCTGCCATCAGAGTCTGTCTGGCACACAGCAACCTGGACACGTGCTCCACGCGAGCAAACAGCGCAATCCGTAACCCGCTGCGCGTGGCACGTGTCTTTCCTGCTTGATACGGTCGACCAGCGCCACCCGCACAAGGCGTTGCACACTACGAGCCGTCGGGGCCCCCTTTGGGCAATATATTGCTTAAGGGGCCCAAAGGGGTCGTTGCCCTTCGTCTCTATATATTGCCTTTCGCCCCTTCAAAGAGCAACGCGGTCTAGCGCGAAGTTGTGAGCGTTTCGCTCGCAAACCGTTGCGCACTCTGTTGCTTGCGTAGGCCACCCGCGGCGCCGCCGCCTTCACGGCCGAGGTGCTGTCGGGCGAGGAGCTCCCCTGGCAGGCCCCCGACGACGGGGCCAAGTTCTGGACCAACTTCAAGCTGGCGTTTGCGCTGCCGTGGCGCCGCATCAAGAAGGACACCGTGCTCACCTTCACGGTAGGGTCGTCTTAGTAATACGTCTTAACTGTCATATGCCAACTCCCTTCAGCATCTAGTCATATGGCACCACTTCAGGCCGGCTCGCCTTCACGGACACCGTGCTCACCGTCACGGTAGGAAGGGTGTGGTGCTGTTTATAGTGGTGCCTCAGGGGTTGTGATAGACGGGAACTGCCCCCACGGCATCTTGAGGGCCATACCCTCAAGTAGGGTCGCCATTCCTGCATTCCTCCATTCTGCTGTCTATATTCCTCTTCACACCTGTTTCTTACCCCTCCCCTCCGCTCCTCTTCCGTCCTGCAGCTGGAGGGCGAGATCCCCGACCAGCAGCGCGCCTTCTTCGACTCCTCCGCGCTCTCCATGCCCGCCCTGTGCTGGGCGCTGCGCAAGGCGGCGCTGGACCCGCGCGTCCAGGGCATCGCCATGGACATCAGCCCGCTCAACATCGGCTGGGGCAAGGCCATGGAGATCAAGAGGTGAGGAGGCGGAAGGCTGGGGGCCCATCTGTGCGTTTGGCTTGGGTCTGGGGCGGCCCGGGTGATACAGTGTGATGGGAGGTTTGAGGCGTGCCCCGAGGGAGGGCAGGAGGACGGGGACTGCGGGGGCCCGTGGGATCCGTGCAGCATCTGGGTGCGGGGCGTGGCCGTGGGCATCAGCCCCCTGAACATCGGCTGGGGCAAGGCCATGGAGATCAAGAGGTGGGGGCATCGTGCGCTCTCGTGTAGCAGCAGTGCGTGGCACAATATATGTAGCGGCGTTTAGCGGCGCAGCGTTAGCGTTACAGGGCAAGGTGGGAAGGGGGTATGGCACAACCCGTGTGTGGCCAGGACGACAGGGAGGTAGGGACATGGGGCGCGGGGCGTAGCCATGGACATCAGCCCGCTGTACTTCCGCTGGGGCAAGGTCATGGAGATCATGGGAGTGGGGGCCTGACACGGGCGGGGGCGCGCGGGGCATGGTGTGCACGGCACCGCGTGTCGAGGGAGAGGGTTGTGGCAGTTCCCGTGCCGGAAGGGCAAGCTTATGGCAAGTTCCGCTGCCACAGCCACGGAGAGCCTACGGATAGGGAGCACTCACAGCAGCACACCTGTAACAACGCTGTGCCTGCTGGTGTTCCGCACAATCCCCCCAGGCACTTCGACCACTTCCGCGCCTCGGGCAAGTACCTGGTCGCCTACATGAAGCAGGGCGGCGAGAAGGAGTACTACCTGGCGAGCGCATGCAGCGAGATCTACGCGCCGCCCTCGGCCTACATCGGCCTGCGGGGCTTCGTGACCGGAGGTGGGTGACGCATGAACGATGATCATAATGATATGTTGGTTACCATCACGTCGTCCAGGGGGTGTGCAGGGGGTGTTAGGGTGTCTCCGGGTCAGGCGCGACGGTACGGGCGTTGATGCGGAGCGGATGTGGGGAAGGGTCGAGAGGGTCGATGGTGGAGAGGGTGCACGAGCAGTGTACGCTGTGTTGTTGCTGCAGCTCCTGCGCTGACCCGTTGCCTTGAGCGCGTCGCATCTGCTCACTTCGTGTGCTTTCTGACAGCTTCACTCCCCTTTGTCTTTGTCCCACACAACAGGCACCTTCCTGCGCGGCGTGCTGGACAAGGTCGGCGTGGAGCCGCAGGTGGGTTGGTGGTTGGGAGTTGGGAGAAGGGCGCCGTCTCCGCGTCAGTAGGGTTTTCATATGTGTAACACACCCACTCACCACTGTGGTTACTCAACAGCCGCGCCTTGGGCCATTCGGGGCCTGTGCGTGTGCGCAGATGAAGCGCATCGATGCCTGCCAGTCTGTGCATGGCGCGTCACTGGCAGCTTGAAACACCAACAACTGATTTTAGGCTGCAATCTCCCGGGCCTTTTATCTGCGCAGGTTAAGCGCATCGGCGCCTACAAGTCCGCTGGCGACCAACTGCTGCGGACCAGCATGGCTGAGGAGCAGCGCGAGCAGCTGAGCGAGATCCAGGTGCGAGGGTTCGTTCGGGTGTCGACCATGGTTGCAAGCAAGCTGTATAAGACACATCGAGACCTATCGCTCACTTGTATTACATATCCAAATCCGGCACTCCCACGTGCACTCTCACGTGCACCCCACAGGCGGACGTCGTGGAGGAGTTCATCCGCCAGATCGCTGAGTCGCGCGGCAAGACCCGCCAGGTGGGTCAACGGACGAACGTCAAGTGGGGCCTGAACAGGCGAGCCGGCGTGTACTGCTTAGAAGCTAGCAATCACAGTGAGCTTGCTAAGTCCGGATCGCACGTAGTAGTTGGCACGTTCAGCGCCTTTTCACCTTGATCATGCTAGTACAATGGTAAACACTCATTGTCCACGTGTATAATCGCAGGAGGTGATTGACTTCATCAACGAGGGCGTGTACGACGTGCAGCGCTTCAAGGAGGGCGGCTGGGTGACGGACCTGTGGTACGAGGACCAGCTGCTGGAGGAGCTCAAGATGCGCACGCTAGGTGTGTATTGACATGGAGACGTGTGTATTAGCAGCATGGGGACACAAATGCGTGCGTACGTACGTTGGCTATGGTGTGGGGACCAGCTGCTGGAGGAGCTCGAGATGCGCACGCTTGGTGTGCATTAACTAGGGCATGCGTGTACAGGTGTATAAGCATCATGGGGACACAACTGCGAGCGTGTGTTGGCCGTGGTGCGGGGACCAGCTGCTGGAGTTGGTGCGCATGGCACAAAGTGAACGGCATCCTAGGGTTCGCGACTTTATGTTCCTGCCTCTCCTCGCAGGCTTGCGACCGGCGGAGGGCGAGAGCTGGCGCGTCAAGAAGCCGAGATGCAGATATGCTCACTGCTCCGCGAGGTTGCCTAACACAAGCTGCCCTCCAATTCTCTGCCCCCAGGCCTGCGCCCGGCGGAGGGCGAGAGCGAGCGCGACAAGGAGAAGCGCGAGAAGGCTCTGGCAGCGCCCCTGCGGCGGGTTGGGCTCAAGAAGTACAGCAGCGTCAGCCCCTCGGCGTTCGGCCTGGCGGGGGGCAAGAACCGCATCGTGGTGCTGCGGACGTCGGGCGCCATCCTGGGTGAGCGGAAAGAGGGAGGAAAGGTGGGAGGTGGTCATGAAGCAACGAAGGAGGAGGGGTGAAGGAGAAGCTAAGCCAGCAATAATGCATGGTGTATGGCTGGGGACGGGGGAAGGCAAGGACCGCATCGTGGTGCTGCGGCCGATGGGCGCCATTTTGGGTGAGCTGAGTGGGGAGGGGGTAATGAGGGAGGAGTTTGGTCAAGGAAGCGCCATGAGCGGCGTGCATTGAGACCGGGCAGGCAAGATCCGCATCGTGGTGCCGTGGGCTTCTGCGCCACGATGGGTGGGCGGGGTGCAGCAGCAAGGCTGCGTCGCGGCCCTTGTGTCTCTTGCAAGAAAGTGCCCTTGGCCCTGGCCCGGCGTTTAGGCGACTGGCGGTATACCGTACTCCTATGCAGGCAAGGCCAGCAGCTCGTCCGGCTCTGCCATCACGCCCGACGGCCTCATCCCCAAGCTGCGCGCGCTGGCCAAGGACAAGTCCGTCAAGGCCGTGGTGCTCCGCGTGGACTCCCCTGGCGGAGACGCCTTTGCCTCGGACCTCATGTGGCGCGAGATCCGGCGCCTGGACGAGAAGAAGCCTGTGATCGCGTCCATGGCGGACGTGGCGGCCAGTGGGGGCTACTACCTGTCCATGGCGGCGAGGTGGGGACCAGGGGAAGGTTTGTAGAGGGGGTACGCGTAAAACGGGGTAGAGGGGGTGAACGTGGTACCTTCAACCGCAAATATCTGTATCAATACTCTTACCTAGCCTTGGGCTCACGTTCGTGGATTGTTCGGTAAAAAAAGGACGCGGGGCCCATGATGGCAAAGGTGTTTTCCGTAGGGTGGGGAGGGGACAGGGTGACAGCGGGGGGTACTACCTGTCCATGGTGGCAAGGTGGGGAACAGGGGTACGTGTGTATGGTGATGGACACGGGGGGTGGGACATGGGGGGCCTGGCTCGCGCCTGTGCGATTGAACTTGAAGACGTACTCCCTGTCCAGCCAACCGGTCCACCGGCAGCGCATGCTGCGGCCGCCCCAGCTCCGGCACCGGCCGCCCCAGCACCGGCAGCCCCAGCCAGGGCGGGCGCAGCACGCGCTGCTGGTGGGCTGGTTGGCGTGACAGGGAGTACGTGTTCAAGTGCAACCGCACCGGTCGAGCCAGGTCCTTGTCCACTCCCGGCGCTCTGCGCCACAACCAGTAGCACGTGGGGAGAAAGCAGGCGCTTCATGCGCTTTGCCACATCTTGCATCACCTCCGCTTCCCGCCGCACCACCCAGCCCGGAAGGAAGGATGGAAGGATAGAGGAAAGGGTGGAAGGATAGAGGAAAGGATGGAAGGATAGAGGAGAGGATGGAAGGATAGAGGAAAGGATGGAAGGATAGAGGAAAGGGTGGGCAGGCCGGAGACATTCACACGACAGTCAGTAGTGGCGAGCCGCACACCCTCCCACACCCTCCCACAGGCACAAACATGTATTTGTTGGTGCACCTAGGTGCACTGCATCACATAGGTCATCCTTATGTGCGCCCCACGCGTCCCGCTGCAGGGCCATCGTGGCCGAGCCGCTGACCATCACCGGCTCCATCGGGGTGGTTACCGGCAAGTTCAACCTGGCGGAGCTGTACGGCAAGATCGGGTACAACAAGGAGCTCATCTCGTGGGGCAAGTACGCCGAGCTGTTCGCGGACAACAGGACCTTCAGCAAGGAGGTGCGTGGGAGGACCGGCCTACTTGGCCCATGCGTACTTGTTGGGGGTTACGTGGGGTACGGAAGCAGGGCAGCAGGGCCTTGAGCCACTAGTGACGTACCGGTAAGTGTGTAGTCGTGGAGTGGAAGAGCAGGATCACGGGATCCAGCGGTACACTACAGGTGCTGGTGCACACCCGCGCTGTGCGCTGCACGAACGGCTGCTTGTCGTTTTGCGCAGGAGCAGCAGCTGTCCGACGCCAGCAAGCAGCACAGATGAGTGGCCCCGCAAGCAAGACTAATGAATGTAGCGGGAAGCAACGTTTCTGACCACTTATACCCTGCAGGAGGAGGAGCTGTTTGACGCCAGCGCGCAGCACGCCTACGCCTCCTTCCGCAACAAGGCTGCGGCCAGCAGGGGGCTGGAGGTGGAGGACATGCAGGCGGTGGCGCAGGGCCGCGTGTGGAGCGGGCGGGCGGCCATCCAGGTGTGTATTAACGATACGGGAGGGTGCGTGGGGCAGGCGGTGGCGCATGGCCGGGTGTGGAGCGGGCGGGCGGCCATCCAGGTGTGTAGTAACACTGTTCCAAAACTTAGCTCGGGGGTCACTTACCCAGTTGGCAACGGCGACTTTGACGCGCCAAGTGGAATGAGTGAGTTTAGTAGCCTCTAAACACTTCGTGCTCATGTAAGACACGCATTACTAGTGCTTACGGTGCCCGCCTGCCCATTTACCTTACCCCTCAGCGGCGGCTGGTGGCCCTGGGCGGCGTAAACCGCGCAGTAGCCAAACACAACCGCTTACGAATGAACCACATTCGCGTTACACACCTGCTCTCACCCCTCTTTGCGCCACAGCGGCGGCTGGTGGACTCGTTGGGCGGCGTGAACCGCGCTGTTGCCATGGCCCGTGAGGCGGCGGGGCTCAAGCCGGAGGACAAGGTGACGGTGGTGGAGCTGGGCAAGGCGCGGGCCTCGCCGGCGGCGCTGCTGAGTGAGTGGGGAGTGGTCAGGCTCGTGGGATCCGGACGCCGAAAGCGTGGAGTGTGAGGTGGATGTGGCCCTTGTCCGCGGCTCTGCCGGCCTGAATGCCGCTGGCAGCAAGTACGAGTCATCGCAGTCGTATTGTAGTATAACCCGCAGCCGGCGGCGCGTCCGTGGGCGTTCTGGCATCCACGATGGCTGTGCGCAAAGCAGACTCAACTGAGCTAATTGCGGTATTGCCCTTCACGCTTTTCCCCTTTCCCCACAGCCGGCGGCGCGTCCGTGGGCGTCCTGGCATCCACGGTGCTGCTGGGGCTGCTGCGGGGGCAGTCCCCTGCGCAGGCCCTGGCGGCGGCGGCGGGCGCCGCCGCCATCGGCAGCCTGACGGCGCCGCTGGCGTCAGCAGCGGGCGGCTCGGCGGAGGCGTCGGCGGCGGCGGCGGTGGGGCCGCTGGTGGCGTCGGTGGCGCAGCAGGCGGGCGTGATGGCGGAGGTCCTGCAGCCGGGGCGGTGCGCCTACATGCTGACGGAGGTGGATGCGCTGTCGATTGGGGCAAACAGCTCGGCGGCCGGGGGCGTAATGGGGGCTGGGGTGGCGGGGGGCGCGGGGGCAGGGGTGGGGAGCGAGGGGGAGGGGTTCCTGAGCGAGGGGAGTGCGGACGGGTGGGTGGAGCGCGTTCTTGGGGAGTGGTAATCGGGCGGCAGTGAAGAGGAGGTCGTTTGTTCGTGATGTTGGTGGGAGGGTGGAGAGGGAGTGAATTCTTTTGAGGGTAATTTGGAGGTGCAGTGAGCGTGAGTGTTTGTGATGAGTGGGTGTGCGGGCGTCAGCCCAATGGTGAGGAACGTGCATGGCACAAGTGCACAGGGAGGGATTGTGGAGTGGAGCTGGAGAGAGTCGCGGGGCAGAGATTTGGGACAGAAGGTGCGCAGGAGGTCGGCAGAGACAGCCAGCATGCTGGCTTCTGTGAGGGTGAGGCGTGAAGCCGTGAAGCACCTGCAGGCGTAGTTCCTCGGGTGCGGATCCGGTTGCTACTGCCATGAAGGTCGCACGCCTTGCCTTCCACCCGGCCAGTCTTCGTCCTTTTAAAGATGTACAAATGCTGGATTTGTCCCTCGCAAGTGAGGTTGTGCGCTCAGCCGGCTGCCGGCGATAACTTCAAAAAAACCCAGCCAGTATGACATTTGCAAGGATAGTACTTGCATGTGTAAGATGCATTATAACTAAGCGTCGGTTACTGGGTTATTGGGTTCGCTTGTAGTTCCCCACTGCCATGTCGGCAAGTCTAGCAGCACCCGGCGCAGTCTTCTCAGGGTCGACGGATAGGGCATTAGATAGAGTTGGTCCAACAGCAGCTGCATGGCCAAACAACGCCTTGGAGCGCGCCGGCCAGGCGGAACATGTCTTCGCCCCCGACGCAATTGCGCCCCGCGGTGAGCCAAAACGGAGTCAAGCACTGTAAAAATGCATCTTGCAGCGAGCGATGTCAATTGGAATCATGGCATGCAGTCCAGCGCCATGAACTGCTCACACGCGGCTCCACACGCGGCTCCACACCTCCGTCCTAACCCAACCCCGGCTGAAACGGCTGAACCCTGGCCCTCAGTCCACGCGGGTCTTCGCCTCATTGAAGCATCTGTCGCGGAGCCTGACCACCGCAACCTCCATCGCTCCTTGTCATCCTCGTCGTCCTGGCGTCGACGTCAGCAAACAGCGGCCCCTGGCCAAATGGATATTGGGCCCCAGGTGTGCACCCTGCATGCCTCCACGGGTATCCTCGCTTCCCGTGCTCCTCGCTTGCCATGCCTTGCCATGCCTTTCATACTGTTGTAGCCAAGCAACCAGCCCATCAGCCATCACCAAATGCCTTGTAGCACCAGCGCACAGTTATCCACACGTGCGCTCTCGTCAGCGCTTTCCGTGCCGTCTTGTGGACATTGCCGCGTGCCTCTACTGACTTCCCGTTGAGCGTTGACGGTTAATCGCATGCCTGACCAAACGGCACTGTGCACCTACTCCTGCTTAAGCACTGACAGCTGGACCGCATGGAGCGCATCACCACCTGCCAATCCACGTTTGACCGCATGTTTGACCAATGACACTGTGCACCTGTTGCCGAACATACACTGACAGCTGGACCGCATTGAGCGCGTCAGCCATCCTCGCCTTTTAGATATAAATATCACAAATATTACCAGTATTACCCAATATACCCAATATTAAACGCCGACAGCTGGACCGCATGGAGCGCATCAGCCACGAGCGCAAGGAGGCGGACATGGACGTGCGGGGGCCGCGGAGGGACTGGCTGTCGCACATGCCGTCCATGAAGCAGCCGCCTAAGGTGGAGGGCGAGTACATGCCGGTGGGTACCGTACCGGCAACCGCAATGCGCCAAATGGCGATCAAGTGATACCTCTGCGCCCTTTGTACGTCCCCACTGCACAGCGTGACAAATCTCCACGCCTCGCCAAGTCAAGCCCTGCACTCCAACTGACACTGACCGTACCCGTGGCTTTCCCGTCCTCAGCTACCATTCTCCTCACGTAATGCACGGGTTGTGCGTGTGCACTACAGCGTGACCCTCCCTTGCCCCTGCACAGAAGCTGGACCGCAGCCTTCGACGAACCCTGGGCTCCAACGTCAGCCCCGCGCTGCTGGAGCAGCTGGCTCCCGTGCGTCTGGGGGGCCCGGGCGGGGGCGGGGAGCGGCGCGGATGGAACGCAGGGGGTGGCGGCGGGGGAGGAGGTGGCGGCGGGGGCCGGGGTGCGCTGGTGCCTGCGCCCAGCGGCCTGTCTACGGACATTGCGGAGCTGCGTGGCTCTCAGCGGCTGAGGCAGTACCTGGCCAGTCGCAAGCGGGAAGGGGAGGGGCCCATTGAGCGTGAGTGGGGCGAGACGGGCGATGGGGTCGGGGGCGGGCGGTTGCTGACGGACGAGCGTTGGGAGGTACCGTAGGGGCATGGAGACTTGACCTCAGGCGGCACCAGCTGCTGGGACTGTTGCTATGATGACACTGCAAGTCGTAGTAGAGCAGCGGTACATGGCCGCGTGCCGTACTGTTGTGCACTCGTACTCCTCATAGCATGCGCCTGGTCGACAAGGCATGTAACCTTCCCTGCTGTGCCCGAAACCCAAATGCGCGCAGTGCTGATTGACAGCGTGGTCGTTGACGGCGCCGGCACGCCGCCGGCCCCCGGCAGCGGCCTTAACGGCCCCGTCGTCTTCGTGGCGGAGCCTGAGGCCTCCCATGGCCCCGCCTCCGACCTCCAATTCGATTGGCGGGGCAACCCAACGCTGCGGCACCCAGCCCGCAGCCGCAGCTTTGGCCGCCACTCCTTCCGGAGGGCCAGCTCAGTGACCGGGGAGGCTGCCGTACATTGCGATGGAGGTGATGGTGGTGCTGGTGGTGGTTGTGGGGCTGAGCAGCAGCTGCAGGCCAGTGGCATCCGCAGGGGCGTCCGGAGGCTCTCAGCCGCCAGCCCGACACCGACCTCAGTGGTGCTGGTGCAGATGCCGGGGGCAGGGGCAGAGAGAGCAGCACACGGGGGGAATGCTGCAGGCAGCGGCCCGCTTGGTGCGGCTGTGCCGTCGGCTTGGGGTGCTCCGACCAGCCCCCTGGTGCAGCAACAGCAGCAGCAACTGCAGCAGCAGCAGGAGCAGCGGCGACGGCGGCGGTCCTCTAGGGAGGAGTGGTCCCACCCGGGCGAGACGCGCGAGTTTGCCTCGTTCTCCTCTCCCTCCACCAACGCAATGCACCGCGACGCTGCGCCTTCCGCGGGCGCCCACGCTGCCGCAGCTGCGCACAGCAACGCGCCCTGGTCACCCGTGCCAGGCCACAGCAGCAGCAGCACTCACACCACAGGTGCTGGTAGGACAATACCCCTAGAGGGCTTCACGCGCGGCGTTGAGCGATTGCACACCACCTATGCGCTCCCCAGCCGTGCCCTGGTCATGGGCGCAACCCTATCGCCCCGCAGCACGGCCAACGCAGCTCAACTGGTGGAGGTGGTGGAGGTGCTTCAGCCACCGAGGAGGGTATCCCCTGCTCGGGAGGAACACCAGTGGCATGGCTTTGCCCACAATGGCCACGAGGGCGGCTGGTATGCTGCTAGCCCACCGGGGACTGTCACTGCCGGTGGTGCTGCCGCCGGCATGCGGCCCGGAAGGGCGGCCAGCTTGCCAGTGCAACAGAACGTGGTTGCCCAGACAGCGGGGGGTAGGGCCCTGCGGCATTTCGCATCAGACAGAGCGCCGGTGGTCGGAACTAAAGCGGATGTCAAGGAGCACGAGGAGTGCAGCGGGCTGGCTGCCATTGGCGAGACTGGCAGGAGCACCAGGGTGGGGCCGGGGGCGTTCGCAAGGGTGGCCGCGGTAGCGGCGGAGGCGGCGGTCGTGGGCGGGCCGGTGGGCCTGGTGCCGGCGCTGGCCACCTCCAGGCACCAGATTGTGGTGCTGGCGGCGGTCACAGCAGCCACTACCGCTGCTGCTTCTGCTGGTGTGCACGGAAGCTCCATGACGCCAACACCAGACGGCGACGAGACGGTGGTGACACCTCAGTTGCACGCCGGTACGCCCCGAGCAGCATTCGGTGCGTCCGTTAGTGGCGCAGGTGTGGATTCAGATGCGGACGCGGATGCCCTGGAGGTCGCTGGACGGCACCACGGGGGCCACGTGGAGGAGGGCGTGGCGGCGGCTGTACGGCACCACGTGGGACACATGGAGGAGAGGAGGCTGAGGGCGCAGGCGGTGGCGCGGCTGCGGCACGGCTGGGCAGAGGGCAAGCCAGCCACGCCGCCGCCTGTCCGCCGTGCTGCGGGGGCGTTGGCTACGGGCAGCTGGCGGCTGAGCCCCCGGAGCCCTAGCGCCAGGGACCGACCCGTGGGTCATGGGACAGGGGAGGGAGAGGGGATGCAGCAGGAGCAGGAGGAGGAGGAGGGGAGAAGCACAGAACCCGGCGTGGGCGTGGGGAGTGGGCCATGGGTTAGGGGCAGCAGCAGCAGCAGTGGTCAGGGCGATGGAGCGGACGTGGAGAGGCCACTGCAACAGAGCGCTGCAAGCGAGGCTGGGCAGTACGCCGAGGCATCTCACGTTAAGTTGACGCCCGCGGTGGGGATGCCCCGGGCCGGCAGCCTGGCTGACGAGATGTTGGAGCGTATGGGGATGGGAGGGCGTAGGGCCAACTCCTTTCGGTCCCCGCGTGCGGAAACGCCTTCAGCGACCCCCCGCACGCTTGCTGCAATGGGCCTTGGTAGTGGGAGGCGGGACATTGCCAGCCCTGCGGACATGCCCGCTCCCACGCCCGCCGCCGCCTCCTCGGCAGCAGCAGGAGGGGCGGGGCCGCCGGCGCCGGAGCCATTGCAGCAGTCGCTGCCTAGTACCCCGCTGGCCACCAGCAGCAGCACCAGCGCTGCTGCTGCACCTCCTCCACTTTCTACGTCGGAGCCGTTGCCCGCTACCCACCAACCCGACGCACCGTCCGGTCCAGCGTCCTCAACGCCCTCCACACCTCACAGCGAGGACCCCGTACAACAGGCACCGCCACACACCCCGCGCTCCACCCCCGCTGCTGCTTCTGCTGCTGCCACCGCACCGCCGACATCAGCTTACACCAATGCAATGGCCGGCCGTCACGCCAGCCGTCCCGGCAGCGAGCTGTCCAGCCTTCCGCCCAGCATCAGCGCCAGCCAGGAGTGCGTGGGGGCACCGGATGGAGCACCAGGTGCAGCGTTGCAGCGGCAGAGCCCCGCCGGGCACAGGCTTACCCCACAGACCGCTGCTGTGGGCTTAACAGGGGTACCCACGGGGCTTCAAGCACATGCACATGCAGCTGAGTTATGGGGCGGGCAGGGCCGCGGTGAGAGGTCGGTGTACGAGGCCGAGCGTGGTCGTGAGCAGGCTGGAGCAGCGGCGGTGGAGTCGGAGCACGTGGAAGGGGGAACGACAGGGGCAGCTTCGCGACCCTACACTACTGCTGTGGGGCAGAGTGGGGAGGGGCCAGCTGGGTTGGTGGGCGAGCCGCTGGGGACGAGGCGAGTGCTTGGCGGTGGACGGAGGGAAAGCAGCGTCGGGGGGCGGAGCTTGCGCACGCCGTGGTCAGTGGAGCGCGCTGGCGCTTTGGGAGAGGAGGTTGGAGAGGCCAGGGGTGCAGAAACGCCGGGGGCCGCGGACGAGGGCGGTCTGGGCTTGGGCGAGGGCGAGGGCAACGCGCCTGTTGGGAAGCGGAAGGTCAACGGCCACCGTACCAACAGGGTGTATTAGCTGATGGTGGTGTGTACGGCACCAGGTGCGTGGCGGGGGGACTGGGGCGGATGAGGACGCAGGGCGCAAGAGTGTATAAGCTGATGGTGGTGCATGGGTGGTGTGCACATGACCAGGTGCGTGGCGGACGGGACATGGGGGATGCGGATGGCCGGTCAGGGCACCATTTTGTGTAGCCGTGAGTGCTGGCCGGGGTTAAGAGCTGCCTCAACGGAGGCCACACACGTGGCAACAGCGTTGCGTGCCTTTAGTCCTGACTGAATACATGCACGGTAGGCACAGCCGCCGGTGCTTTCCGGCTCGTAAGTTACTATGTTGGTTACCTTGCCTGAGCATCGATCTGCTTCTGCTGCATACAGGTATCCTGCTGTAAGGATACGAAAGGACAGCACCCCCCTGCCCTTCGGGCACAGCCACACCCGTGGCCAAACCATGAGGCTTAGACATGAAGGGACGAGACAGAGGGCACACATGCAACGTGCAAGACTTTTTCTTCTGTGGACTTGAATGTGCCTCATTCCTGCCGCTGAAAGGCATGCGCACCATGTCATTCCGTATTCCCGTTTGTGTACATCTTCCAGTGCAGTGCCGACGGTACCGTAAGCTCCTCACGATCTGTGGTGGGTCGTGCCCGGCTGGCACCACGCCGCTTGTTGCTGGGCAACCGAAGCGACCTCGCAGCAGGAAAGGGGCAAACGTCCGTGCGACAAGTACGCATACCGTATATCAACAGCTTACTACTTTTTTTACATCCGCAGATTGGTGCTGGGCCGTTGGCATGCATGCGGGCTGGGAGGGCAGGGGAAACTCAGCGTCATTAGACCGACCCACGGGACGGTCAGCCCTGAACCATATACCTCTTTTGAAAAAGCGAACCTTAAATTAACAAGCTTACTTCTTCAAGTCCTGCTTCCAATACTGAAATGATGGCCCTTCCCAAACGTCTTAGCTCAGCACTTTGCACCAGCGCCTGGCCTCGCTTTGTAGTGTTTCCGCGCTGAACGTGGCGCGCTAGCAATTTGCAGCATAAACAGCTCCCGATCATGAGCAGCTCCCCTCAGCGCAATTTTGTGGATCCCCCGCAAGGCAGCGGTGAAACGGGGCACGGATGCGCTCTCCCCATCCTGCAGGATCTGCTAGAAGATGTCATACCGCGCGTGCAGGCTGCGCTGAGCTGGTTTCTGGAGGTCACAGCGGAGGGATGGGGAGGCACCAATGTCACTCAGCAGCAGCGCCGGCGCCTGCAGGAGCTTGCGGAACTGCAGACCAGCTGCTTCAACCGGCGCCTCGGACGATACCAGATGCTCAACCTCGTCCGCAATGCTGTGCAGATACTGCAACGCACAGCGCGACTCGATCAGCTCCTTCCCGTTCCAGAGATCGCGCACGTGGCGGTGGCGGAGCACCTGCTGGAGCCTCCACCCGCTCGCGCCGCGCTGCTGAAGCTGCTGGCTGCGATGGTGCGCTGGGAGCCGGGCGTGCAGCTTCAGGCAGTTTTTGACGGGGAGGATGCGCACGGGCGGGGGCAGCCAGCGGCTTTGCAGGACTCCGATGCGCCAAGCAGTGCGGTGGAGCGGGAACGGCTGGGGGAGCGGGAGCAGCCGGGGGATACGGCGCAACAGCTTCCGGCAGCTTCAACCCAGCAGCAGCAGCAGCAGCAGCAGTCATCAGCGGGCGTGGATGCAGGCTGCTATGCAGGAGAGGGGGAAGGGCAGCCGGGGGAGCAGGTGGAGCGGACGCAATGGGGCGACGGCGGAGGGCTTATCGAGGGGCGATTGCTGTCGGACCTTCAGGACGGCACGTGTGAGCTGGTTTCAAAGCTCCTCACCTGCTCACACAGGGCGTCAGCAAAAACCTGCAACCTACATGGGCTGACGCTGTCCCTCGAACTTGCGTGCGACCTGCTGCGGACGCAAGTCCTGCAGTGCCTCAGCCGCCAGCTGGCCGCTGTGTCGGAGGGGCTGGTGGGGCAGCTGCCGCCGGAGGCGGAGGCGGCAGCATCACAACCCACGGAGCAAGGTGTACAGCAGGTGCAGCGGCAAGAGCAGCAGCAGCAAGGTGAGGAGGCCGCTCCACCAAACCCTGCGCGGCCGCAGAAGATAAGGCCGGCGACACAGACGCAGCCGCCAGCATCAGCTGCCAGTGCCGGTGCTTTCAGTGGTTCTCACGGGGAACGTGGCGCATCCTACATGACCAGGTGGCTTCTGTCCGGTCTGAATGACCTCATGCTATTCGCCAGCGACGCATACCGTTGGGTCGGCACTGCCGATGTGCCGCACGGGGGTGGGCCGGCGGTGCCACACGGGGGTGGGCCGGCGGTGGCACAGCAGCAGCAGCAGCAGCAACAAGAGGAGGACGCGGAAACCAGGAAGGCGCTGCGGCAGCTGTCCCGGCGGTTCCTGCTGCTGCTGGCTGGTGGGCTGCGTGACAGCCACGTGTTGGACCACTGGGCG
>VFQN01001149.1_pt1 | contig 45957 bp, 32 predicted proteins | sample 3512371 | NCBI WGS metagenome assembly VFQN01 (sample SAMN10412370, study PRJNA504923) | tailings metagenome | isolation source: Replicate 2 from Balatoc abandoned mine | place: Philippines: Itogon, Benguet | collected 2017-08-28
ACACCACATAGTCCACGAAATAGGCAGGAGTAGCCAAAGTAGACATTCTTGAGCCGGTTTTCATGACAATCTGTCTTTCAAAGAACAGAATATCATCAAGGTTAAAAGCCGAAAAATAATCCTAGGGTGTAATTCATATTAGGCTCTTTATTTCTGTGGGATATATCAAATCACTTACTGGTCTTGCATAATTTGAGGAAGAATGTAGCTTCGAGCCGATTGTCGCTGAGGCCACAGCGGCATATTTGAGGACTGTCATATCCTCCAGTGACTTCGGATTTGTCTCAAAAGCTTCCAGTAAATATGCATCAAGGATTTGAACTGCACTATCTCTTGCTTCCCACAAACCTGAAGGAATCACCTACTCAAGAACTGACATTAGTTCAATGACGTCATGTGCGGACAAGTTTGGCTTACATTTCTCATCCATTGAATCAACTCTCTACGGTCATTGTACAGTGTTTTGTGCTTAAGGAAAGCTCTCACTAGTGCCGATGAGTGGCGTATACGGTCACAGACCTCCATAGCATGATAGATTCGCTCTGTTGCATCATTCATTGTTGATAGAAGAATAGACAAAAAATAGAAACAAAAACAAACAAAAAAAACGCAAAAGAATGCAAACAAAAAGAGCTAATCTAACAATAAGAGAGAATAATTTGAAAAGAGTGATAGAAAATGAAGGATGTATGTGTTGTTTCCGATGTTAATTGTAGTGATCTTTGATTCACGTATCTCTGCCTTAGGTCTTCCGTCCTACTCGTAGTGGTTACGGAAGAAATTGCATCATTCCAACCTTTCTTAAGAAAAGCGCTTTTTCTCATCAGTAAAATCCACCACAAATTTTATTTCATTCTTAAATAATACTTTCTTTCACAAAGCTCAAGACAAATAAAAAAAACAATGGCTAAGCTAAGGGAAAATTTAAAAGAGTCTGAGGATAAAAAATTTTTGAAGAGAAACAAATCTAACCGTTAAAGTCGATATAATTATGTATTAACCGGATGTCCAAATGCCTACAGATAGAGATATTCAGTGGGTTGGACATAATTTAAACAAAATAAAACTTTACCTTTTTCACCTTTTTTTCAACATTCTCTGGTACCATTCCAGGAGCTCTAGAAGCCCTTCGAATCGCCTTTCCGTTGTTCATATCGTCACTTGGACCACGACTTGCGTTTAATACAGTCGAACTAGGTAGTGGCGCTTGAGGATACTGTGCTTGCTTTCTTGGAGGACTTCTATCAATCTCATTCCTTGACGAGGATAGAGGAGCATTTCTCTACCATCACATGCGTTTTAAGAAAGAATATCAATAAATGAGAGAAGTCTTACCGATGAAGAAAGAGGCTGTGCTTGTCCCTTCATTCTCACATTATTATTGCTATTATTGCTCTGAAGGTTGAAAGGAGGAGGCGCTGGTGGAGGATGGCTCGCCTCCACTGGTGGCATATTCGCCAAAATAGGAGAAGTTGGTAAACTCACAGGACTCGAGATACCTTGTTGTTGGATTTGTTTTTTCTTCTTCTCTTCAACATCCTGTTGAACAATATTCTGTCCTAATTGTAATACTTGCTCTAATGACTTCAATCGAACATTAGAATCTTCCTTCGACATCTTCCGTAAAATCTCTCTCAACATTGATGCATATTTTCCAGGATTATGACCTTGCTGTAATAACTCCTGAATCTAAAGCATAAGAGGTTAGAACAGAAGTTCGCAAACAAAGAAGTATTGTCTTACCGAACTTGGAGCAGATGATGATGATGCCTCACTTAGAGGCAAGTCATACGCCGCACGACGACTTTCATCGACTGTAGGCATGGAAAAAACCTCCTTTTGAGTTGGAATAAAACTATTATTGTTCGCAGTATGATTCATGCGACTCTGTCCATTATCATCTCTACTCAAATTATTACCCACCCTATTAGTAGAGTTACCGTTGAGGCGAGAGGCAGGTTGCTTTGCAGACTGCTTTACTCCTCCTCCTCCTTGCGGGATACCGCGAAGAGGTGAAGTGACATTTCCACCTCTATGAGTAGTTATAGGAGGAGATCTAGGTGACATACTCAGAGGACTGAGCATATTGACATTCAAGCGATCTGTTTCAGATAAATCATTGGAATCAGCTGTTATAGGTAATGCTGCCACTCTGGTTCTTAATTTCTCAATCAATTGATGCTGCTCTTGCACATTGTTCGTCACTAAAAGCTGAGCCAAGAGTTTAGACTCATCTTCACTCAGAACTAGTGCTGATGGGCTCAGCCCACGTGCTTTACGATCTTTCCCCGACATATTATCAGGTTTTCGACCTCTGCTTTCCGTTCTGACTGCTCCGCTGCCTGCCGCAGCTGCTGACGTTGGAGGATTTGCACTGCTTCGACCATTCACAGCAGAGTTAGACACAGGCACAGAAGTTATTAAAGGGGGAGTAGGTAAGGCGGAAGGTGATGTGGCACGCACATCTAACAGTGACTGCCACTTTGCCTTCGAGATATCAGGATCACTAACATCTCCGCCTCTCTGTAAGATTGCCTCATTGAAAGAACTTGAACCACCTCCAATTACTCCCGTAATGCTATCAGCTGACTCAGAGTCCAACACCTTTCTCTCTTTTACCGTTTTTGCAACGAATGTTTGAGTAGTTTTTAAGTAGTTTGGTGCTGGCTTCACTTTAACTTCCGTCGTATTTGTTGGATTTGTTCCTGGAGCAGTAGTAGTATTACTATTAGTCGTTTGTTTGTTATTATCAACTTTTAATCCAGCATCTTTTGTAACCTCCTCCTTCATTACCATAAGAGTTGACTGACGTCTCATCACATCTCTACTAGCACCAATACCTGTCGGAACAGTGGATTGTCTTCGATTTATTGCAGGTTGATTTAATTCATCAATATGCATTGTTGAATTCTGAAATTCATCGACGTTACTGCTATTTCCACCACTATTATTCAACTTTGTTTGTTCAGCAACTTCATCATTATCAACAGGTTCTGGCTCACTTTCATCAGGACTAAGACCGAATTCTACCAGTAATAGTTGCGCTGTTGATAAAAGACTCGCACAAAGGATCGATAAAGTATTTGGCGGGACATTTTTGGCAGCTGGATTCGCTCCATAGGTAGAAAGACTGAAATCATAAAATGCTGCATTTAGGATTTGTTGAAGTCGCTTGTAATGCAATAATGTCGATACAATCAATTGATAACTTGGATCACGAAGTAGATCATGAGGATTCATCGGGGAATATAAAAAGTCCGTTGCTCGATTCCCGCCGTTATTCCCACCACGTGTCGACGGGTCTTGCATCCATACACGATAGATTGCATACAATCTCTTTGCATTATCATGTAGTTCTTCATTAGCTGCGAGAATCGTGATCAAAGGGTTTGATAGATCTTTCGAGAAATTATTACTTTGAAGAGCGGAGCTGTTAGGGCTATTGGGAACTTGCGGTTGAAGGTATTTCTCAACTCCAGTAAATCCAATCCCTTCAACATCAAACTCAATCGCTCGAAAGAAGCCAGAGAGATACTTCTCTGCATCCGATAAAAGGAATAGTAATATCGATGGGAGAGGTGGAATATTACCGTTATTTGATGGGAACGTTGGTTGAAATCCAGATGCAAACAACACAGCTTCCTGAAAGAGTTTAGGTGATCCAATAACATTTCCTTTATGCTCGTAAGGTTGACATGCTTGATAAAGATCTTCCGCACCACTAGCATGAGCTAGACGTGCTAATCGTTCAATACATGTTTTAATATGTTGTAAAAGTAGTGATAATTCAACTTCACCAACATTTCTTTGAATTAAATAACGTTTAAACATTGGTAAAGTAATCTCTTGTCTCATCATTTCACGAATAACTTTAATATTATTATTAATAATATTCAAAGAAGATGGTTTATTCCCTCGATTTGATGGATGATTTAAAGTGATTGTACTATCATCATAATCAGTACCTGTCAGGTAATTCGATTTATTAAATTGTACATTCACCGTTGCACCGGCATCACGCATAAACTGTAATGTCACAGCAGTCATACTTGTTAAAGAAAGATCAGTTTCTAGTTCAATTTCATTATTCCAGCTTTGAAAACCAACGGATACACAACAACAAAAGAAGAAAGCTTCATCATATCTTAATGAACCATAACCAGGTGTATCTAATGAAAAGAATAATTCTTCACTTAATTCTAACCATTTTCTTGTTACAACCTCTAATGTAAAAGATGGTAATGTTTTCATAGGATATTGATTGAACTGTTGTAATTGTTGTTGCTGTGTTTTACTAACATAACTAATGGTTGTATTAATAAATCTTAAATTACTTTCATGTATAATAATACCAATAAATAAATCAAGATCGGATTCATAATAATTTTTTTCAAGTAATAAACAACGAAAGATTGATATATTTAATATTAATGATGTTTTCTTTTTATTATTATTTGTATTATTGGAGGTAATTTGTGCTTGGTTGGTTGGGAGTAGACCGCCTCCACCGCTGTTTAATGATGAACGAGTTTCAGGGACGGAAGGTTTTTCTACCTTTATCCATTCACCAAAGAGAACAGAAAATTCATCTTCAGTAATTTTACCATGAGCTCTCCAATCAATAACTTCGAGGAATTGAAGGAGGCCAGTGAGGTCAGGATTTCGCTGTGTATCTAATGCGATTAAGGACCACAACGTGAGGGATAAATAACACCAACGAGGTGATTGACGAGGTAAGAGCTGTGCGAGGAGCTGCAGATTAATTCCCTGAAAGGGATCCTCAGGAGTTATGGAAGGATTTGGATTTCGATTGACATTGTTTAGATTGCTCTGATCACGAGCTAAAGTTTTCATGTCCTTTGAAAAAGAAAAAATCAAACACGCTTATCAAAGAACTGCTTCTAATTAGGTCAAATGATTCACTGCAATCGTCAAAGGTGACGACGAGTAACGCAAAAGAATCAGGAGAAAGGACCAACGACGATTACGAGGCGATTATATCAAAAGTAACGGATTACTATTATAACAAAAGTATCGGACTCGCGATAGAGAAGGGTTGGAATAAGAAGAAAGATAAGAAGTTGAAAAGATGTCGAATTTAATGAATAATTACACTCTTTGGATTATTTATATCAACATTGTCTTATATGCAACATGCTTTCAAATTCAACGCCCTTTAGAACCCTTTTTAGTTGGGAAATTAATGGGTGATAATAATGAGTATGCACGATTACAATCTTTCTTTAGTCTCTTGCAAACAGCCGGATCACTCATATCCGGAAGACTTCTTGATTTATTAGGTATCAAAGGAGGGTTTTTGGTTAGTTTTGGTGCATCTGCTTTATGCTACCTTCTGCTCTCTCAATCAACAGATTTATCTATCCTCTATGCTTCAAAGATTCCAGCCATTTTCCAAGCTGGATTTTTATGTGCGCAAGCTGCTATATCTCAAATTACCGAAGATGGACCAGAAAGAGTTCGTGCTCTAGGTCTTTTGACTTTCTCTTACACAATTGGATCAATTATCGGGCCCACTGTCGGAGGCTTTCTTGGTGCTTCAGGTGACTACTATTTAGGGGCTAAATTAGCTGTTGTTGGCTCCATTTTATCGATGATATTAACTCTTTTTATGGATTCCAACCATCAAAAACTTTCCAAAGTGACAGAAAATGCCTCTAAAGCGGAGGGATCTTCGACTAAGTCAGGTCCTAATTACTGGCAGATTATTCAAGCCGTTTGGCTCTTGCTCGCCACAAAGGTGATTAGTTCTGTAGCAAACTCTATGTCTGCATCCATTTTCCCAGTTGTATTGAAGGACGTATTTGGTTTACACGAGAAAGGTGTTGGAATATCAATGTCTGTTATGTCAGCATGTAATGCGGTTGTGAGTGGATTCCTGTTAGAGCCAATAGTGCGCATGCTTGGTGGTGTTCTTTCTCAAGCAATCTACGCGTGCATTGTGTGGATGACGGTTTTGTCTTCTTTCCAAGGTGTTTTAGTCCTCCCTAACGTTACGGATCATTCACCTGCTCATGGGCTTTACCAATACTTGCTCACAGCCTTCGCTTTGAGCATTGTGCAGTATGTACTTGCCACGGCAACAACTGGTGAATCAACTAGTAGAGTCAACGACGAAGAGAAAGGAACTCTTCTTGGTATGGAACACTCATTGTTCGCTGCAGCTCGAGTCGCCACACCTCAATTAGGAAATCAAATATTTGAAAGAGGAGGCGTTGCTGCGGTTTCCTTTGCATGTGCTGCCATCTATGGCATTATAACATTGGTGTGGGGAACCTTTGATCTTAAACCAGCGAAGATTGAGGTTAATACTGAGAGGAAAGAAAAATAAACTTAGTGAAAGACTAGAAAAGCGCTTCTTGTGTTGAAGAAACGCGATTTTACTGAAGCGTTTCAAATTTTTTAAAACAAGATTAATTGGGTCAACCAAAATCAAATCCACTAAACACTTTGACCTACAAAAAGATGCCAGAACCTGCACCAAAGGGAGTCTTCCCTTTATTTTTAAGGAATGTAACACTGGAAAAGTTCGGAATGAAAACAGGTGAAGGCATTAATGATGTTGTTGAATATAAATACATTCCAAAAGAAGATATTATGAAAGAAATTCAAACCTATGGTCAAATGAGCGATTTTGAGCCTGCTAAAAAGGCTTTAGAACCTTATCTCACCGATCGAGTTCTCATTCTGGTTGATCGTACTCAGAAATATGGAGAATCTTTCCTGCTATGTCATTCTGATGAGGCAAAGGATAGTTTAATGAAAGAAATTATGGAAAAGGAAGAAGCTATAAAGGAACAACTCTTAGCTCAAATGCGGGCGGAAGAAGAGAGAAAAGCTGCTGAAGAAGCTCGATTAAACGCCGTTTACGAAGATAAACCCATCACACCAAAACCATGGGTATCTGCCACAATCACTGAAACCGAACATGAAATTAAAGTCCTATCATACGAACCAACTCGTGACATCCTATCAACCGAGATTACACGCCCTAAACGGTTCACCAAGCAGACGTATCGATTCTATGATCGTAACTCTGATGTGGGAGGTGTTGCCGAGTTTCGATCTCAGAAAGATCCTAACTTTAAAGGAATTAAAGAAAGTGACCATGGCATTCAAGTTGCAGCAACTTGCACTAATGCCGCAGTACAGACAGTATTTTATCGTTCAGTAAATAAAGCAATTCAGTATGAGGCGATGACCTCAACCTCTACATCTACCTCCACTGGTACAGGCACCGGTACTGACAGTGAATTTTCTGATCATCTTTTGTCATTCTTAGAGAAAGCAACATTACGTATTGAACAAGCATTACAACAGAATGAATCTGTTGATATCTTTCATGAAACCTTTAGACTTATTGGTGATGATGAAGGACAAGATTCTACACAAGCTGAGAATGAATTAAGAGAATTACGTAATTTTGCTGATGCTAATTATTCCAAATCTAAAGCATTAGCATGTATTGATTGGATGCCGAAAGCACATGGTATGGTTGCAGTGAGTGCTGTTAGAAATATCTCATTTGATCAACGTATACCAATATTAGGACAAACACATACATCTTATGTAATGTTATGGGATTTTAGATTATTAGTAAAACCTTTAGTATTAATGCAATCGCATCATGAGATTTTTACTTTCCGTTTTAATAAAACTGATCCTGGTTATCTTGTGGGTGGTTGTATTACAGGACAGGTTATATTATGGGAGATTACTGATGCAATTAATAATGCTTTAAGAAAGAATAATAGAGGGACTTCGTCTTCATCAAATCAAAAGAATAATGATGGTTCAACTACTGCTAATGCAGGTAGTAATCCAACAGCTAATGGAGGATTAGGTGGAAATAATCAAGATGATGATGACGATCAAGCGTTATTACCTGTAATGCCCAAATATGTTTCTAGTGTTGATCATAGTCATAAGAAATGTGTTGCTGATTTATTTTGGTTACCTCCTACAACACAAATTAATTTCCGTGGTCAGATTGTCAGTGAGGAACATTTAGACGGTCATTCTTATCAATTTGTTACCGTTGCTGGCGATGGTATGATTATGGTGTGGGATATACGATATGAAAAGATTTTTAATGATGAATTACGTCATATTGCTCGCCCAAAACATATGCCAACTGAGAAATCATCGAATAAGAGTGGTGGTGAGGGTGCGAACAATGGAGTGAAGCCTTTATGGGGTCCTGTCTTTAAGACACACCTCAAACGATTAGAAGGAGTCGGCGAATTGTCTTTATGTCGTGTTTGTGACACGGCGAATACTCGTAATACAAATCACCCAACGATTGGCAAACCGTCTTCCTTCCCTGGTGATTCAAAGTCACAATTTATGATCGCAACGGAGGAAGGTGATATTATCTTTGCTGATCTCTCTGTGAGAAAAGCAGATGCTAACACCGCAAGTGCTGCCAAGGAAGATCAAGAAGAAGATGAAGATAGTGAGGTTTCATGCGTGAAGTGGATTACTATGGATCACCCTCGCCCCAGTGTTCATTTACATGAGTCACCTTTCTTCCCTCATATTATCCTTACAATTTCTGATTGGAATTTCCATATCTGGAAGGTAAGTGCTGCCTTAATGCAGGTAAATATTGTTTCCTAATAATAGTTGTTTTTGTTGACTCAATAGATTGGAGAAGATCGACCATTGTTTAGCTCTCCTCTGTCAGGGTCTTATTTGACTGCAGGAGCTTGGTCAAGTACTCGTCCTGCAGTTATCTTTATTGCTTCAGGCGATGGAAATATATTAGTTTGGGATTTTACTGATTCTTCATTCCATCCTTCTTTAGAATTAAAAGCAGCTCACGCAAAGATTACATCTATGGAGATTTATACATCATCACATGCTCGACATCAACTCCTTGCTGTCGGTGATGAAGCTGGCACTTTACATATTTTTGAAATGCCGAGAAATTTGACAAAGCCTGTTCATAAGGAAGAATCAATTATGCAGAAATTCTTAGAAAGAGAGTTACAGGTAAAATCGTTTCGTTTAACAGTTATTTCGTTTCATACTGATTTGTATCTCTTTGCAGCGGATTGAGATCTTGAAACAGACTGAGGAAAATGATGCTTTAGTTGGTGCTGATCGAGAAAGTTTGAATGGAACTCATGGTCTTGGGGAATCGAATAACTTTACTTCTCCTGTGAATGCGTCATCTGTGCCGCCAACAGCTACATCATCGAGTCGTCCGAATACTAATGCTCCTGGAACTGCTGGAAATGCCCCTGGCAATCCCGCCGAAACTGTGGTTGATCCTGTCGTGGCAGCGTTAAAGAAAGAGGAAGATGATTTCTTAAAACTAGAATCTATTTTCATAAGTGAGTTAGGTCTCGACTCAAATCAACTACCAGGGTTCGTTCAAAAGTAAATTTTCTCAACATTTTTATGTAAACAAACTAATAATTCGAAAAATCAAATAGTCTGAAGTGAAAGTGGTTGACCGACTTCCAAACCGAAATTGAGAAAGAGAAACGTATAAATAAAATAAAATAAAATAGAAAAATCTTTTTCTTGCGGTTTGTTATTAGATACCTTTACCGACTATCATCTGTTATCGGTAATGAATAGTGCCATCACTCTTCTCTGCCTTTTGGCTAAGATCAAGTGTAGTATCTGTTCTTATCGACTTAATCGGTCGATATGCTCGCATTGCGAGCTTTACCGATTAGTTAATTTTTATGGCATGAGGATGTCCGGAGGCTTGCTTCCGGCTCTTCACGTTGTCCATGGCATTGCACTAAAGCCTTGTGATGACAGCCCGCTTGGGCACTTTCATTTTCTAACAACTCCGCTTTGACTTTGAATTTTATCCTATGTATGAGAATTGCTCCTTTGCTGTGTTACTCAAACCCATGAAGAATAATAGTAAAGGAGGAACCTTGATCTTAGCTAGATGAACGGAAAATTTCGTGCTTCGATTCTCGTTATTTTATTTTTATTTTTGACCCCAAAAAGAAGCTCCAGCTTCTTTCTTTACAAAAATTGCTGACCTACATCTACTTGCTAATAAATACAAGCCTCTACATCTATTTAATTCCTTTTTAATAGATTTATTTATATCTGTTAACTTTATACCTTCAGCTAACTGGAAAATAGATGGGATGATAAGTATCTCTTCTTCTCGCTCCTTTATTAATTGATTCACTGTTTTTACAATAATATCTCGAATAAAATCATTTGTACAAAAATAATCTAAATAATCGATAGCAATCTGATAATCCGTGAGATTCGTTGCTATGAGTGGATGATCTTCACTCTCATAATATTGAATTTGTGCTAAGAAGATTCGAAGAATAACTGAAAGATAAGAAGAGAAAATCAATTCATGCTCAGCAGTAAGTTGTCCTTTTAATGCTTTCTTTCCTGATGATTGATAATGAGGGATTAGAATCGCTTCAATCTTAAATAAATGAAGTTGAGCGGTGAGTGTGAGTATTCTCGCTTCTAATCTATAAAGATTATTATCTAGTTTCACTCTGTTGTTAGTCGTCTCGCTTTTTGTTTGATTGAGCGCATATAGTACGGCAAGTTTAATTGTATCGAGGCGAGAAAGGAGTTGGTCAAAGGACAAGATATACTTCGCGAGTTGTTCATCTTCCTCTGACGACACAACAAAGCTTGAAGAGGATTGTTCTTGAAGAAATTCTTGAAGATCGTTTTCATTTCCTTCAATATCCTTCCCTAATTGAATGATGGAATCAGAATAAGGCATTTCAAGTGAGGCTAAAGGTGATGGGAGTTGCTGTGAAAAAAATTGAAACTGTTGGCATCTTTGACACTCACAATGAAAATAATGTTGTTGAAAGAGATAATCTCTCATTGTCGGATTAATTTCCTCAATCGGGGTGACATAAGAAATGGTAATCTCTTCCCCTTTGCGAATGGGGCGTACACTCCAAACCTCTGATGCTCCTCGAGAAGCAGATCTCGGTTCAAACTTAATACAATTTGGTTGACAAGAATGATTAATCATGCATAATTGATGATAAAGACCACTGCTAAATGCGTTATGTTTGATTACAAGAAGTAATCGATAGATTTCTTCTGTTAGTACTTGTAGCGATGTTGCATGTTCAAGAAGATTGATTTGCTGAAATTGCAATTGAATATTTTCAATCTCCTTAGAATCAATATTAGATAATGAAGTTGGGTGTAAATCTTTTGAACATTCATATGCCTTTGGATCGTGGACTATTTGCTCTACCATTCTGAGTAACACTGAATTATCACTAAAGTCAAACTCGTTCCACGTCAAAAAAGGCCATTCTAGCACAATAAGACTTCCAACTTCTATGTCAGTTGTGGCAATGACGCCCCTTTGACCCCCTATCGAGGATGTGAGGGAAGCAACTTCAGCTATCATTCAATCAAAAATATTTAGTGATTCGGCAATTTCGGTAAAGTCGGTAAAGTCGGTAACTCAAATTGACAAAAACGAATGACCATTCTGAGGATCGAACTCAGGACCTTATCGGTGTTAACGATATGTGATAGCCACTACACCAAACGGCCGTTACGATGAGGACGCCATTACTGAATAGAAATAAAGCAATTTGTTTGAGTTTTTCTGTTGAGAAGAAGGAGAGAGATGGAACCCTTCACATCAAAGCCAATTCACAAATGAAAGAAGAAAAAGAAGAAGGATCAAATTTACCTATTACCAAGTTTACTTGGATTCGTCGACAAGATGAAGTGAAGCGTGGTGATCATTCCATTGATTTTCCAGACAGAAATTACCGAGTTCCTTTGATTGGATGCTCTAACCTTGAGCGTAATTTAGAAGTGGGTGACATTGTTTCTGTGATATGGAAATCTAGTATTTTAGAGAAGAGGAGATTTGATGTGCGGTGTGAATGTTTTTCTGAGGAGTTACTGAAGAGAGGTGGAAGTTTTGGAAGTTTCTATCGAAAGGAGGAACATTTCTTTCAAATTCATCGAAAATTGACAAAATCAAAGTTTACAGTATCTGAAATCTTTATCCATGGTTCTAAAGTAATACGAAAGGAGATTGATGAATCATTTACTCGCAATCAACGTGTGGATACCTCACTTTTAATCCCTGAAAAATTACTCTCTTATCTGCTCGAAGGACTCGGAGTTTTACCAGATAAAGAAGTATCAGAACCTTTCAAATCGAAAATCAAGCAAGGAAAAGATTCGTGGGAGAGTTTCTCTGCCTATAGAGCTAAAACATTTATCGAGAAATTTCACATTCTTCTTCGAAATACCCAAGATACATCCGCGTCACTTGTTGATATAGAAGCTATGAAAAAGGATCTTTTAAGGAAACTTCCCTACCATGACTATCGAAAGACTATATTCGCACTGAACCAAGAAAATGTAAAAGAAGATCTTCGAAGCTTTTGCATATTTCTTGAGGGTTATGCTGAAGATTTTATTCGAATTTTTGGTGAAGAGCTTTTCCACTGTCTTGGAGGATATACACCAGCCGTCACGAGTGGCGGTATCTATGAAAAAGTTATTAAACATATGGAAGAGCTAATTCAAGAAATGTTATCTTCTCTCTCTCCACGTATCACATTGTCGGTAGATAACTACCTCTACCTTCCATGTGCACTTGAAACAGCTCGAATTCGTCCAAAGAACTCAATCTCTGCATTGAAATTATCACAGATTTTTCGAGTATATCGTAATGATCCTCGCTTCTGTATGAAATCTTGTTCGACCGTCACGGATTGGTGCGGAATTTTGTTACCTCCTACCATTCGATCCGAACTTCAACCCGGTGACCATGTCAGAGTATTAATTAGTGATCGAGTCGAAGACAGAAAAGAGGATGAACGAATACAAGAAGAAAGAATGAAATTAATCAAACTAAAAAAGGAAAAAGAATCCGATCAGGAGGAAGAAGGAGAAGATTTTGATCTTCCTGTCATTCCACGCCGTTGTTACTCAGATCGAGTGATATATTTTCAAATTTTATTACATCTTACTGGTAGTAAATACCTTGCATCATTAGAGAATCGTTATCTGTCAGAGTATGAGGATCTTATCCTTGTTATTGACTCGAATGCCGTCAGTGAAATCCCTCTCTCATGGTCCGAAAATCCGAATTTTCGAAGATACGAAAAGATGATAGAAGATGGCGAAATCGAGAGAAAGGGATATACAATGACAGGTAGCGAAGCGATGGACAAAAATAATTATCAATTGATAGATTTTGAGAATGAGATTGTTTTTAGATTAGCGATCTAAAAAGAAAATTTAATAAAAAATAATAAGAAAACAAACAAATAAATCAAACAATCGATAGGAGACTGTTATAGGATTGTGTTTAGTTTTGTGATATATTTATTGAGGGATTGTTATTACTATTATTTAGTTTTAATTGACTTGTACTTGGTGATAAATGTAATAATTGATCAGCACTATTTTGATTTGTACGATTACCACTTGATAAAGAAAGTAAAGGTATTGAACTAATTGCTGATAAAGTTTGTAAAGAAGCATTTGATCGAAGATGATTAATCTCTTGATATTTTAATTCATCACGTTCTTTTTGTTTCATTTGTAAATAAATTAATTGCATTTCATTTTCTTTCATTTTGGATAGATATTGTGATGATCGTTCATCGATATCTGATTGAATTAATAATTTTTGTAAAAAAGTTATTAATTCACGTTTTTCTTTGATTTCATCTTTATTTTGTTCAACGTTTGAATCCATTTCTTTTACTTCTTCACTTAGATTATTAGTACTGTTATTGTTATTTCTCCTTCGAATAGTACTTTTTGGTCCAGGTGTCAAAGGTGCCTTTTGAGAAAGACTATCCCTCTGTTCTTGTAATTTGCTTATCTCTGATGTCAGATTATTATATTTCTCTTGTAATAGTTCATAAGTTTGATTCAATTCATCATAAGTTGATTGTAAAGCATAATAATCAGGGTTCTCTTCGATTAACTCTGAATAAAACTGTTTTTCTTGCTCTAAAGCAAACAATGTCTGGAATATCTCGATATCATCATCTTTATTATTTGCATTCGCTTTCCCACTTTGTCTTTGCTTCTGAATTTTCTCAAATTGAGTTTCCTTCTCATTAAAATACAATTGCGTGTTCGCTGCTTGTTGTTCTTGTAGTTGCTGGTATTGAAGAACAGCGTCGATACGATTTTTGATGGCCTGACGCTGTGTCTCGATGTTTCGTTGATCGATATGAAAGCGTTGAGTGATTTCTTTCGATTTAATGATTCGGTCAATCAATGATTTTCTTAATTTCTGCATGACATCATATTCCTCTTTAATTGATTCATATTCAGGATCTCGTATCTCTTCTTTATTCTTTCCCCCTTCTTCATCTTCAAACTCATCATCATATTCATCATCTCCACTCCTTTTACCTTCAGAGCGATTGAATCCTTCTCTTTCTGACTTACTCTCTGCACGACGTGTCTGTGATGATGGTAGTTGTTGTGGTTGACGACTAATCCTTGATGAACGCGAAACAACAGAAGTCCCACCACCACCCGATTGACTGGCAAGTTTTGCCTTCTCAATACTTGTTTGAAACTTCTTAATTTGAATATTAGTATTATTATATCGTGCTTTTAATGAAGTAATTGCATCTTCTTCATCAGAGATATTCTTCTTTAATTGATTATACAATGTTAAATATTTTTGATATAAAACATCGTCTTGTGTAATGGCTTTACCTTTCATATCTTTCATGGTGACGGATTTTGCATCAGCAGTAATAGAAGGCGTGATAAAGTTATTTACTAATGGTTTAGTAGCTGTTGTTGGATTATTTGAATATGCCCCAGTGCTCGTCTTTCCACTATTTTTCTGAATTGCTTGTTGAAGTTTTTTGTTTTCCATCTCAATTCTCTTTTGATCTTCCTTCTGCTTACGTGCTTGAGCTGATACGATCTTACGAGGTTGTTCAGCTGTCTTCTTCTTCACCGTTGTTGCAACTGTAGCGGTTGGCTTCTTACTGACCGCAACGGATGCAACACTACCAGTGACTGATTTAGGACGGGTCAATGGCGAGCCATTGATCGCACTAAGCTGATTCGTCAGGCCGAGAGCTGGATTATTTGATGGTACCTTCCATGCAATCGATAAATGCAATTCAATCTCCCCGACAGAGATTGCTTGTGATTTATTGCCATTATTTGACGGGAGAGTGAGAGGAAATTTACCAGAGTAACTTCTTCCTTCACAAATCTCGTTATAAAACTCATATGCTCCTTCCTGTGACATCTTCTTCAACTCGACAATCATTTGTCCCATCAAATCGTTCCCACCATTTCGACGTACTTTATATACAGAAATAACAATATCACCACTAACTGGGAAGGGCGTGACGCTTATTCCATTCTGGTAGCCGATTGTATCGGTTCTTTCTCCAATATCTTCTTTTCCCTCAGCAATTGTTGATAAAGGTTTACTAACACTGCTTCGCTTTCCTGTATGCGGTCGTTTACTTGTTGTACTCCCCGCAACACTACTTCCAGAACCTTTACCGCTTCTCAGATCTTCTGACGGCATCTGTAAATCGCAACGATAGAAATTTTCTTTCCAAAACGGTTGAAATTCCTTAGTGTACGTTGAAAAGTGGCCAGTAGTTGTATCTGAAGTAAATATCGGTGTTTTACAACGCAGCATAATCGGTTGATTACCACCTTCAATAAATAACACACGAAAGAAGAACTCTTCTCGACTCGCTGCGTTAAACTCTTCCTTCATAGTAGATGTGGAAGAAGGTTGAACGCTTGCAGATAAGACGGAACCGACTAATAATACTGATCTTGTTTGAAGAGAGGGTGATTGAGTAAGGATAAAGTCATGTGATCTCATTTGGTAATGCTCAATATCAAGAAGTGGCTTGGCAACTTCCTCTATGTTCTGCTCATTAAAATCTCCGTCCTCCATATCAAGCAAGGTATCAGCGGGGTCATAGCGTGGAGATCTGCTAGGTTTTGGATCTTTATGATCAAGATCTCTATTGGAGAGATTCTTTTGCAGCGGTGAAGCCTCTTCCTCTGTTTCATAAGTATGGACAACAACGTGATTGTTATCATCAAGATCATCAACATCCCTCATCATAATATCATCGTCTAAATCTACTGCCATTAATAATTCATCTTCTGATGTGAGATCCATGTTCGTCATAACTTCATCTCTTTGACGACTGCGGCTGGTCGTCGGACGACTACGACTCGTGGTAGGGCGACTCGAGAGTTTTTCATCGGCATTCTTCATGTTTTCCTCTTTCCTAGGATCAAAAGGAGGAATTTTTGGTTTGCTATTTCGATGTACCTGTTGGGCGGGAGGATTTGAGATAATCTCGAGCTCATTTTCATCTTCTAACGTTCTATTAAGATCTGTTTCTTTCGTGTCGAGGACAGGATCGTTGGAATCTGAGCGATGAGACCGCCTTGGAGTAGCATTTTTATGGTCAAGGTCTTGGCGAGCCGAGTTTTTCCGATGCTCAAGTTCATCAACACTCTTCATGATATCATCATCCAAACCTCGGTCAACGGGGTCGCGATTACTAGAAGGTCCCTCTCCTCTGCGGCTGCGACTGCTTGCTGGACGACTATTGTGACGACTCGAGACCTTTTCGTCCGCTTTTTTCATATTTTCCTCCTTTAATGAGTCAAGAGGAGGAACTATCGGTTTGCTGTTTCTCTTCTGTGGAGGATTTGAAATAATCGCCAGCTCTTCCTCGTCATTGGCAGTTTCATCAAAAAAATTTATGTCATCTAAATCTTCCTTTCCTTCATTGTGATTCCCTTGGTCTTCTTGATCAATTTTAACATGGTTTTTGTCGAGTTCTTTAATCCAATCCGAATCTCCATCAAAATACTGGATATAATAACCACGTTCTGGATGATATTCATCAATGAATCCTTCAGTCCATACTCCATTAATCAGTACTTGAACTGTTTTTCCAACTGAACTGTATTCCATTTCAACTGCTTGCGGAATAATTTGAAACTGTTTCTCATCGAGTATCGTCTTTCATCGACTATACGATCGTTCTTGAGATGATAGAGAAATGAAATTTCTTTCACTCGTTCTTGGTTGCTTAATTATGAAGCTTAACATGTCCTTTCGTCTTCCTTTACTCGATCTTTATATGCCACAACGAAGGATATGTTCGAAAAGAGGGAGCTGGAGAGTGCGGAAGAACTCAATCAAGAGAAACTTTGCAACTTCCAATACAGTTGCTACTTTTCTTCCTGATGATGGATATCAGCAGCCATCGACAAAAGAAAATGCATACGAAGTTGCAAAAAGCTTGTATCCTCACCTTCCTTCTATCATTTTAGTAAATCCATATCTTGATCAAAACGTTGGATCAGTTGCCAGAGTCATGCTCAATCATGGCTTATCTGATCTTCGAATAGTAAATCCTCGCTGTGATATTTTAAGCCCACACTGTGAATCATTAGCTGCTGGTGCATTTGATCTTGTTCGTAATGCGAAAGTATATTCAAAGGTCGAAGAAAGCTTGGAAGACTTAACCACAGTATATGCGACTTCTGATCGTGTTCGAGGAATATCTCAAATAGTAATAACACCAGAAGAAGCTGCCAATCAATGCATTCAGAAATTAAGAGAATCAGCGACAATAGAAGGTCAGAGTAGGCGAGAGAAAGTTGGAATAATGTTTGGACGAGAGACACACGGTTTATATAACGAGGAACTAAGATTAGCGAATAAATTGATTAAAATACCAACTTTCAATCATTTTTCATCTTTAAATTTAGCTCAAGCGGTTAATTTAATTGGATATGAGATCTTTAAGAGGCAAAATCACGTAGATCAGATTTACCCTCCCAGCGAATGGCTTGAAATTCAAGATGGAGGACAGATTGCATCAAGAAAAGATGTGGATGCTTTTGTTAATCGTCTTTTACCAATATTAGATGCGAAAGGTTTGGTAGTAAATAGAGTATCGAAAGAACAGTACTTTGGAAAGATCAAAGCATTATTTTATCGAGTAAGTGAACTACGCCACTAATTGATTTTACATATTTTCATTTTCATTTAGATTCAAATGAGCGAAAATGAAATCGGTATTTTGCACGGAATTGTGACTGCTTTGTTAGGAAAATATGAGCATAAGGTTGAACGTGCCAAGAAAGAATCATCATCAGCGTCGTCGACTTCTTCCACAAACAGAAATTCATCAGAAATAGAAGAAAAGTTTCAATTCAAACAAGAAATCAATTGATTCTAAAAGATTATAGAGAGATTGAAGTATACATAAGTATGCAATGTTAATAGAGAATATCTCCTAAATACTCTGTGACTCCTTCTTTCTTTCGCTCGGATAGGAACTGCCGTGGTGAAAGAAACCTTCTACTGGCTTTAGCTTTCATCGCAATAATACCAGAGTAGACATCACTCATCTCTGAACCATACAAACCATCGGGAGAAGGCCAAACACCGTCATAACCAAATCCGCGTACTCCCCAAGCTAAATCAATCTCATAATACAAGGAATAGTCCTCTGATGGACGAAATTTCGCTACAAAAAATAAATCAGGTCGATCTTTCTTACTAGGTAACTGACTTCTTAACGCTTTGAACCCTTCTTCCTCTAATTGATGTGCTATAAAACATCGAACTTTCTTATCATTACCTGATTGAAATTCTTCAAGATTTTTAATCATAAAAATTGGTTCCATTTTATATCTTTTACATAATGTTAAAATTTCTGTTATATTATCAACAAGTTCTTCTTGTATTGTGACAGCGGATGCGCCTAGTGCTGCTGCCTGATGGATTTGAACTTTATCAAGGATTATATCATTCCATACAACTGGTAACGGTCCTGGAATAAATTCTCTCGCTGAAGCTTGTTCAATTGCAAACTCTGCAAACTCTTCTGTTGTGGTTCCTCCAGTTCTCTGGTCTACTGACACAATAATACCGCGAGCTCCAGCATCTCTATAAACTCCACCCATGATTCCAGGTGGAGGTAACCCGAAAATAAAGTTGGTCTTGACTTTTCGATTGAACTCTGGTAGCACAGCAAATACTCCAAGATATCGTGCCATTGCGTAAAAGTCGATAGGTTTACTTATTCGTTCTGGTCGTTGTCCTGTTCGCAAGAAATGTGTTATAATATGACTCTCTCCTTGTTCTTCCATCTCTTTATAAAGTGAATCAATAAACTTCCGCTTTCCTTTCTTCAGAACAGATGAAGCAGCAGACAATGCCATTTGCAAGGATGTTGAAGTTTGTCGGATTTGCTTACTCGTAATGCTATTACGAGAAAGCATCGATCTCCAGCCTGTCACAAGTACTGCCCATAATACCAACAGTGTCAAGAGAAATATTCTGATCATTCTTCAATCTAAATCGCCTATATGCTTGTATCTTCGAGCCTTTTTGGTCAAAGTATCGATAAGACGTAAGAGGGAAGTGTGTCACTCACTTCATAACTTGAAAAATACCGGCGTTGAGAAAGAAAAATCCGGTCAGACGTTTTTAGAAATTGTGCACTTTTGCATGAATATTATTTAAGATCGAAAGATATGGTTGTTATAGGAATTTCAAATCGTAATACAATTGGAACATACATCTATCATTATAAATGGTTATTAGGACACTACTTATTACTAGTGGTAATAAATAAAAGTGTGGATAAGTTGACTTTACTCTTAAATCGTCAAGCGAATGTCCCTATCATTGTTGTAATCGCTTTAGATTCTTTGTGTCACTCTTTAACTGCGGGTTTGTTATGGAGTAGTGTTGCTCAAAAGAGATTTGATGATTCTCAATTACAAATTGGCAATATTTTTGATTTGAGAAATTGGATGAGAGTATTCTTTGTTAAGAATCGAGGTTATTGCCTACAAGTTCTTCTTGCATTATTCCTAGGTAGTTTTATTGATATCGATCATTTTATCGCAGCTGATTCATGGACACTATACGGTGCGCGTCATTTATCATCACGACCATTTGGACATGCTGTTCCTTTTATAGTTGTCGTTGTCTCGATTTTGAAGTTTCTCTTTAAACTATCTAATGAAATCGTAACACTTACTGGAATTGCTTTTTTCTCCCATCAGCTAAGAGATTCCCAGCGAAGAGGATTGTGGTTTTGGCCGATGGGTTCTACACCGCCTCTCTCGGGCGCACTAGTTTTTACGATTGATATCTTGATGTCACTGTTAGCCCGAAGATATTTGTACCCTGATCCGTTAGAGGAGCAAGATGATCACTGCGACGATGATCGAACTCCTCTATCGTCGAGACGTTCACATCCTGAAGTTTTCGAAGTTTGAAAGATGTCGGAGAATGCAGAGATCATGCAAATAAAACACAAGTGGACTAACAGGAACAAGGAATAAACCCGATCCGAATTCACCAAAATCGAGTGTGTGAACTTGCAGGATCCGATTTTGAAGGCTTACTCTTATATCAGAAAGTTCAGAGAATTTCTTTCCTTTTTTTTAGATATAAGACTAAGCAATCTAAGCTTCTTGGAATAGTCGAACTAGTCGAAGAATAGCGATTGACCAAGTGTTATTAAACTTAAAAAAAACAATAAACAAGAGAAAAGACAAGCAAACATGTCATATCAGATTATTATACTCTTTTGATCATTTATAATCATCTTCAATTTTCAAGACATCAGCACCACCATATTTTGCGCCACCTGAACTATATCGATCAGCATTATTATATGCTGATGATTTGGAATCAGCTCTTGTATCAGCACTATTCACATTCGTATTATTACTTTGTGGTAATCTTGATTGGAAATGTGGATTATTTTTAAATTCAATATATAATGAAAACATTAAATGTAATGATTCAATTGGATTATCATAGACTGGTATATCTAATATTGTACATAATGTTTTTGCATATTCTGCTAATGATAATTCTAAATCAGGTGATGGTAATGGTGTTGTAGTTAATAATGTTTCAAAATCTTCTGGCCATGCTTCCATCAAACGATCAATATCAGGCATATTCTTTTTATAATTTACTTGTGGTGGTGGTTTAGAACGATGTAAATCATTAATATCTTGAATCCATTTTTCAATTTTATTTGGATTTTTATCAGCATTTTCTATAGATCTTACTACAACATCACCATATTGTAATTTCTTACTTTTAGCTCGTAATTGTAATTCTAATACTGTTGGATCTGATTGAACTGTTGATGGTTCATCAAGATAGCGTAAACCATTGTAATCTTCTTTCTTATCTGGTCGAGGAATCTATAGCCAAGAAAAATGTCATGAGGAGTTAACAAAAATCAAATTTAAAGGTGATGAGTCCCTACCTTAATGAAAGGATCTAACTCTCCAACAGCTGGTATATATTCTGGAATAAAACATTTTAATGGAGTATCTAACTCGACTTCTTGTGGTTTATATCTTTCAATATATTGAAATAAATCACGTACTTCAGCTGATACATTTAAATTTTGATAATCCCGAGGATGATAGGCTCCTTCGATATGCTCATAACTTTCTTCGTGCTCTTCGTCTTCTCCTTCTGATGATCCTCCATCCTCACTTTTCTTTGGAGACTACAAAATAATTGGAAGATTAATGAAAGGAAAGTAAGTTGTTATGGACTAAGCCTACTTACCTCATCCATTACGAGTTTTCTTTGAGGTGGTTGTTGTTGTATTTGAGGTTGAAAGCTTTGCGCTGACTTGTTACTATTACTCAAAGAAGTGTTTAAACTGTTGCTGTTCCCAGTGGTTGGCGTTGGATTATTTGCTCTAGGAGCATTTTGGGCAGCAAGAGCATTATTACTCGTTGGCTTCATGTTCAACGCTGCAGCATTACGAGCATTAATCTTATCACGTGCAGTATCCATGCTCTCCTCAGACCCCGAGTGAGAAAATTCTAAAGCTTCATCAAATGGTTTATTAAGTACTGATTGACTTTTAGTTTGTTCAGTATTTGTTCGAAGTAGTTGTTGCTGTTGTTGAGGTTGTTTTGCATCGTTAAATGATTGTTTTACTTCGTTGCCTTTGGCATCAGTTTTCGCTCCAGGATTATTAGAAACACCTGCCTGTTTCATCGCTGCTGCAAGATTCATTTGATCTAATGATTGACTAATTTCTACAGCTTCATCATAACGATCGTTTTTCAACATTTTCTCTCTTTGTCCTTGTGTATGCGACTATACGGTTTTTTGAAGTTGAGAAGGTTCACAAGAAAAAAGGAGCGACAGTTTCACGTACCTTATCGCGAAAGTCCATGCTGTTTTCGGCCATGGAAAGATCTTGACTGATTTCAATCGCTTCGTCATAAGGTTTATTCGAGTAAGTAGTCTGATTTTTAGATGCTGGAGGTCCGCGTTTCTTATCCTCCATACTTTCCTCAAACTCATCTAATCCGTCAGAAAATTCATCGTCATCATCAGCTGCCATTTTATGAGAAGTTGGCATCTTTGGTTCACTTGTTATTTAGATTCGCAACAAGAGACAAGGAAAGAAATTTGAATAAAAGACAAAACTGCTAAAAATATTGATTTCTTCAAAAATTGAAATTCATTTGTTTTAGATGGTCAAAATCTCCAGTTTTCAAATGATCATATTGCTCAATTATACACCATATCCTAATAAACAATGCAAGGCAATCTTCGCACAATTCCCACCAACCTCTTCATTATGAGTCAAAACCTCCAAGCAGCAATTGACAAATTCCTCCATGAACTCATCCTTCATCCCATTGTGTTGAGTGGTGCGAATGATCGAGAAGGAAAGGCTGAAGAAGATGCTTTACAGTTTAGTGAGCGAGCAGCGACCGAGTATAACATGGACAAGAAAGAGGTTCTTGAAAGAATGGTATCAGCCTTGCTAGCAAAGCTTATCGATGGAAACTCTATTCCCATAGTAATTGAGAAAACAATTGAAGTTTTAGCTGCTTCTTTAAAGTCCGGTGTGAAGCTGTCACAGGAGAAGTCCTTAATCTACTATTTAACAGTAAATTTCAACCTTGCGAATTCATGTAAATTCTATTCTGTATTATGTTCTATTAAGTCCGATGATGCGATTGAGATTCTTATGATCCTCTTGGAAGATTTATCCGTCAGAAGTTTTCATCTTGCAACAATTAAAAATCCGGTTCCCCGAAATTTTGCCAGAGCCACCTTTCACGAGCAACATCTCGCATTAATTCGGCAGCTATATCAAGGAAAGGTTTATCATCCAAAACTAAACGGTCTCCTGTGGCAAGCACTTGGCGATGTTTCTCGACTGCGAGAAGAAAAGGCTAAAGCAGCTTGGCGTGCACTACGACAACTACCTCTCCTCACACCTCCAAAAATAATTAATGAAGGTATTACTCCCAAGGAGTCTTTAGATGCAGTAATAGGAATGTTTTTAGGTAACGGTTCTTATCCCTTACCACTGAAACAGAATCAAACATTGTATTCAAGTAATCGAGATACTCTCTTATTAGAAGGAAGTCAAATGTTTATGATACAAATTTTTCAAAATTTATCATCATGGTTGATCTATCATCCCTATATAATTAAGATTATTGATAAAATGTTTTGTTTAGGTACATTTATCTCACCTAAAGACTTTTTACCATTTTATTGTAAATTTTCACAGAAACATTTAGAAAATGAATTATCTTATTTAATGTTTCGTGCATTTTATGATGAAAAATATCCTATTATTAAAAATTATTTCTTATTTTTTATTTCTTATTTTTTCATGAAAGAAGAAGTATCCAAACAATATCTTCAAGAGTTTATGAAATTTTTATTAGATTTTAAACGTGCAAAAATGATACGTCAAAGAAAACAAAGTAATTTACAACGTATTCTTATTACTACAAATCATGAATTTGGCTTTCAACAGGAGGAGATAATTGACGAATATGAAGAAATTGTTGTTGAGGATGTTTATATTCTTCCACCTTGTTCAATACATGCGATTCTTACGAATACAACTTCTGCTAATTATTATTCGAAATATGATTTACCTGATCTTCCAAAGTCTTTAATTAACTCTTATTTATTATCAAAACAAAAACAATATCCCTACAATATACTTGTTGCAAATATTCAATTTGAAGTCTTCTCGAAGATTACCTTTCAATATTACTTTCAAACTCTTGCAACTCTTTCTCCTTATCCAGTTACGATTAAGCGACTTCTTGATTCTTATTTTTCTATTGTTCGATATGAAAAACAACAAATGCTTTACACCTTCCTCTCCTCTCTATTACCTGGCAGCCCAGAGTCGGATGAAGTTTTCTCGTATTTAATCAACAAATATCGTCAAGCTTTATTAAACTCATCTGATGAAAGGCAGGCTCAAATTGCTTCCGATGCTTTACACTTCTTTGGTTTTATGAAGAATATTTTAAGTGAAGAACAAACAATTCAATTATTTAAAGAACTTTTCCCAGTCGATATCTTCCTTTCTTCTTCCTCGATCACTGAAAACGAACGTAATACATGTTTGACACAGATCTTCCATTACTGCACCATAATGCCCTCGAAGAGTCACTTTCCTCTTCTGAATTGGTTAAAGGAGAACTATCAGATGAAAGCAAGGACCGCAGAAGAAAGAAAAGCAATTAAAATTGCACAATTTCTGATTACAACAGAAGATTCTAAAATCTTTCAAACATTAATCAATGAAGAGGATCGCCTGAAATTAATTGTTGCAGAAATTTTATGGAGTTATGTTTTGGTTGAAGTAGAAGTTTCTCCAAGCTTAAAGAGAGATGATGTCATGAAAGTTGTGAATCTTCCATTACTTTCATTGCAAGATAAGCTTTATTATTATGAATTTCTGATTCAACGGTATCGAGAAGTAATTGTCCCTACCTTATTACTAAATAATTTTTCGAGAGGTATGTGGCAAATTACGTTAGTATTCTTCTCAAAGGAGTTGTTTCAGAGTGGATTAATATTTAACTCTTTATACTTTGATGGAAAATCGTCCTCCGGCTTGCCCAAGCCGATGCATTTAATCCATGCACGAAGAGAAGGAAGAGCTGAGGTTATAAAAGAATTAAAAGAATTATCTAAATTTGTTTCCTGGTTGATTGAGAAGAAAGAGATTGAAATTATTACTATAATTATGACAATGTTGTTCAGATTAGGTCATTATCTCTCTTTTCTCGTTATTTTTGCGGAAGTTGTGAAAGCGCGATCTTCTTCGATGCTTGAACCGATCTCTGTTTCACTCGATACGTTTATACAAGTAGATTTATTCTCATTTTTCTATTCATCTCGAGATGAAAGCAAGGATGCAGTCGCCACAGAGCAAGATAAAGGTTTTGTTTTCTGGCTGAGTCGCATAGAATTAATTTATGATTTGTTGATGATCAATCCTCCACAGTCCCGCGGCAATGAAGAATTGAAACCATTCGATCTCATTGATGAAATTCGCAATCTCTTTCTACTTCATCAATCAAGCTGTACATCTGGTGATACGAGTCCCTCTGCTTTGCAAAGAAATTTATCAAGCTCCGCTATTGCTGTATGGGACTTGCTAAAACAAGAATTTAAAAATTTCAGAGAAAGATTTTATGAAAGATGGTTTGATTTATTATTTGAAAACCTTGACAAATTTGTTTCATCCACTGACGCGCTTCTCTACAATATTGAAAAAAGTTGTGATCTATTAAACATCTTGATTAGTTCTGGTCATTATTCAATTCCCTATGAACGATTTCGACAATTATTTGTATTACTCTGCCCTTCAGGAAATTTAATACACTCCGAGATAACTATTATCGAGTTTCTCCTTTCTTTGGTGATATTAACAGCGAATGATGAGAAAAGTGGCGTTAATCAAGAGAAAGTGACGGAAGAAGCTGTGATACTCTCACAAATATTAGTGAATCGTCATGAAAATACTGCTCATGGTCTTAAAGAAAACGAGAGAGCTAAGAAAAAGAAGCGACATGATATTTCAGAGGAAAAGTTTGAGTTAGAAGCGTGGGAAGAGAGAATTTCCTTAATATTTGCGCTGTCAGACTTCAATCCTTCTCTGTTAACATACATCGAGAATATGATTGAGCAGACTACTGATGCGAGCCGTTACGAATTTCTTATAACGAATTTTCTTCATACTCTTGCCAGACAAAAGAATAAAGGAGTGACGAGATTTACCAATGCGATTAGAGAGAAAAAGATCTTTACTTTCATTACATCAGAACGGTTTTTATTGTCTGATATTCTGATGAAACTATCGAATTCTACCAATTTTTATGCTAATAAGCGTTATCGCGCTATTATGGCGAATAATTCACCCTTTGAACAATCCAACTACAAACTATACTTGAGTGATATCACTGATGGACATTCTATGTACCTTCTCCCAGACTCTTACCGCCAAAGTCGCCTCTATCCAGCCATGAACATGCTCTGGAAAACTGTTGCACAAGAGTTATCGGGATATCGATTAACATGCAGCAGTACTTTAATGGGTGCGATGCGAGCAACAAACTCTGTTGCGTTAATGAGAGTTAATTCACGAGTTCCTATTAATATTGAGTTAATTAATGAGATCAAAGCGGCCCTTGAAATAAATGCATTCGCACAACCCACTGCAGGCGGCATAATTCGTCTTGATGGACCTCAACCTGGTGGAGGAGGGATTCGTCTCGATGGAAGATATCTCACGACAGTTTTAAGCGAAACTTTACCTGTCTATGTCCACTCCGACTATTATCCATCCCCCAAAGTTAATTTTACTTTCGAAATAACCTTTTCTTTCTTAGTCAATTGTTCTTCGTTTCTTCTGACATCAGATGATGTTCGAGAGAGTATTTTCAATTTCCTATTATCTTCTCCGAACAGTGAATGGAGTTCAATCAAACCATTATCCCTAACGACACTCCCTGAAGAATTAAACACAGTCTTCACCAATAATTCTCATTTACAATTATTATTTGACATTCTTTCCTTTGTTGACTTTGCACGTGAAATATTACTTCTCACACAAAAACGAATTAGAAAACAAATTTGGTTATATCGTGGGTTCCCTACCCCTGTCCATCAACTTTTATCATCTTTTCTTATTCGCTGGATTAGTCGGATCTTTGAATCACATTATTTCTTGCTTTTTATGATGAATGAAAATGATATGATGAGAAAAGAAGAAGAGAACAAAGGGAATCGACTCCTTTATGGAGAAATCCGTGTGATTGTGATTCAATTCCTCCAAAAGTTCATAACTTGCTTCTATCCTGTCTCAGAGGCAAGAGGAGATGAAGCTTGGCAGACTTCCTACCGTGCTTGTATTAGTGCGATCATACAACAACAAGTATCTCTCCTCTTCACTCATTTCTCCTCACTTCCATCCTCTTCACCGAATGAAGGTTGGTTGATGAGTGAGTTAATGATGTGGTTGGATTGTAGTAGTGTGAATCGAACAACATTCTATAATCCGAATTTCTTAAAAGACATCGAGAAAGAGTTAATTACTGCTATTAAGTCAAATTTAGTCGCAAAGAGCGATCAAACCAATGGTTCTGATGATAAAGAGGATGAGAAAGATAAAGATAAAGATCAACAGAAAGGTGGTATGATAAATCCTATTAAGAGTATTATGTCGTGGACAAAGCGAAAGAAACATAAAGACAATAAAGAAGAGAAATCTTCTCATTCATTATCATATGATTCTCTAAGTAAAGCTGAGAACAATTTCCAGAACTTTCATGCTTCATCGACTTCTTCCTCTGATGTTCTGTCACCTTCTTCGATTGAATTAGATTATCATTCACTCAAAGATCATTATCTCTTTACATTACTTCAACATTATTGTTTTCCTTTACTAAGATCTCGTGGAGTCAACGACACCGTTGAACAAGATTGGATGATGATAGCCACTTCAGTTATGAATGATATTTTACAGTTTATTATTACTTCACCTTATTATATTTTTAATTATATCATGAAAGAGGAATATCTTAACTATATTATTAAATATTATCACTTCACCAGTGATTTGCTCTCACAAGGAACGATCACTGTACTGAGGGAGTTATTATATAATGAAGGGTATTTGTCCTCGCTTTCATCACAGGCTACGACCAAAGGGAAGGGAGACTCTGATTTGGGTGTTTATCAGTTATTACAAGTAAAGACGAATAAAGAGATGGAAGAAGAGAGAGAAGCGAAGACTCCTCCTCCACCTCCTTCTAATGCTACTAGTGCAAATGATCCGACAGAAGTCTTTCTCGCCCGATTAAAAACTCTTCCAACCTCCCCTCAACGAGATCAAGTGAATGAAACGATTAAGATGCTCAGCATCGATTCAGCAAACTTCTTTCTCTTGTTAGTCAAGTCAGTAGAAGGATGAGACGAAGGACCTTTTCTCTTCTTTTCTTTACTTTCTTTTTATTTTTTATTTGTTGTTATGATGGGTGCTGTACTATCGGTGCTATAATATGGGTATCATGGGTATTGTGTATCTCTGTGCTCTTTTTCTGTTGATTTTGAATAAGTAGTCGCTATACTAATAACCTTTAGTATTGGTAATGACTCATTGATTTTATCTCTATCTCTCTTTATCCTTCGCCTTCTACTAACTTCCATCTTCTTCTCTCTCATAAGCTCTGCGAGCGTTTGGTCGTTGTATTAAAGCATTCAAGTAACTCCATTCAGCATTCTTTAGCTTTTGAAAGCGTTGAATAGCTGATTCATAACGTGAATAAGAGTTACAGAGAACAGCAGGCCCTTGAAGAACGAATTCTCTCACTTTCTTTCTTATGGGATGATCTCGATAAAACTCCTTCAAAGTCTTCAGAGAGAAAGTCTCTGACTTCATCATCTTTTCATTACTTTCCTTTAGTGCTTGATCATATTCAGACTTTTCATATTCATAACAATAAGAATAAGCAGCTTCACCTATTGCGAATATCTTCGGATAAATATTCGCTTCATAGCTTAACTCTAAAATACTATCAATGAAGAAAGAAGGATTAAGACAAAGAATGATAGCATTTGGATGAGTATAACTTACGTTGGTTTGGTTTTAATTAAATATTCAATTTCTTCTGTTGTTAAGGCAAGGCTAAGTGTTAATAAACCAATTCTTTGTAAAATATCTTTCAATGAATGTGATAAGACAGCAGAACGTGGGATAATCTTTAAACTATCCTCTAACGATAATTCAATACATTCTATATCATTCCAATAAGAGAATAACATTTCTTCCCAATGATGAATACTTTTTTCTATATTGATTCTATTTTCTTCTTCTATTACAATCTTACGACGAGACGACTTCTGAGAGAAGAGGAAATTCGATCGAGCTGATGGAAGAAAGTCAATGAAGTAATGTTCTAATATCTTGAATATAAATAATGTAAATCTTTGAATTCTTTCATAATCAGAGTGATTCATCAATGAAGAGGAGTTTCCCTCTGGAGCAGTTAGTGAAGTACTTGGAATGGCAAAGGGTAATAGAGTAAAGGAAGGATCAGACTTTGCCTCTAAATAAGAGAGATAATCATGATAAAACTCTCTTTCTTCTACGTATTGTGATTGTTGCTTCTCATATGAGGTTCGAAAGTTTCTAATGGATGGAGTATAATAACCATCTACTTCATCAACATGTTCTATTGATCGGTCGTTATGAATCATAATATCCTCTTCATCACTTGCTCTTGTATCACTGTAACAGTTAGTGAAGAGACCAATAATAATCTGACATCTTAAACGAATTAATGAAAGATTCATAAACGAGAATAATTTCCAACTAGATTGAATGAATTGATGAAATTCAATTGATTCATAAGAATCAAACTGTAACTCTTGTTGAAGAATAATAATAAATTGTTTTAAATAATTGATATTCATTATTAATATCTTTGGACAGTTTCTACATAATATCTTCCATCGATTAATTACATCTGATTGACTCTTTCGACTGTTGAGATTTCTTTCTTCTGTAGAGTCTTGAGTGATAGCATGAAGAGCAGGGGTCTTATGATTGCTCGGAGAAGAGGAGGACAGTTGTGAAGGAAGGAGAAGATGATGAAAACCTAAAAAATTCCGAAAAAATTGAATTCTTTCATTACAATTCAATAATAAATCTTGACAAAATATACTACAAGATTCTATCATTAATATTTTATGAATATCTTTCATCTCTAATCCATAATTAATAGTTAATAGATGAAGATATTCCCTCATATCACTAATATTGCAATCCCATAGATAAGATTTGTCATACAATAAATTAAAAAACAAAGAAGAAGAAGAAGATTTATATTTAATAAACTGTAAATCATTCAGAATAAAGAATAAGAATTCTTTTAATTGTAATAATGTTTTTTGGAATATTTTTGGTTTTTTTGTGATGATTAATATAATATTTTTATCTGACAACCTGTAATATCTCTGAAAATATGTTAATACATCATTCAGATGATTTGAGGATAGTAGGAATATAGAAGGATTTTTAATGATGATCCATCTTATGCTATAGGGTGGGAAGTCGAAGTTAATCAGTGTGGAGATGATAGGGAGGTATTGTCTTTCATAATCAATGGTTGTAAGAAATGGAGCTGATTGATTTAATTCTTTTAATGTCTTTTGAATAAATCCATAATCATTTGCGAGTGCGTCGAATATGGAAGGTGAGGAAGTAGAAGTGGGTGAGGATGATGATGATGATGATTGATGTGATGCATAAGACTGGAAGACATTTCGTCGAAACTGTTGCCTCCCTGTCCCCCTTATTGAGAGAGGGTGCAAAAGTCCTTCATAATAGCTACAAAAATGAGAAAATAAGAGTAGAAAGATGAAAGATGAGTGATATTTCTCCTTCATTCAATCTCTCATCAATTAAGACGTACTTTCTCAATAACGTCTCTTTACGGACGCCTCTTAAAAGGCGTAATTTTACATTAAGCGGACTTTTCTTCTTCATCAGACATTATACACATTATATGACATTCATACTGAATCATTATCGTTATTACTTACAAGAAGGCATTGAGAAATCACGATATGTGTTTTTTGAGTGTCAAAGAAAGTAAAACGCTAACAAATAATAAAAACAAAAGACCAAACAAACAACCAAACAAAATAATATAACAGGCTAAGCTACTTAACTAATATAAGAATGTGATATGTGTTATGTATGTCCTCTGGTATGAAATTAAAGCCTACATGACGAAAAGAAAAAACAAAACACATCCACACAAACATATATACAAATTTCTTTTCAACTTCCTTATCGCCACAGCAACAACAACACAGGAGAAGAAAGAGGATTAGGGAAGAAAGATCACTCGAGTTCCATTTTCTAAGCAAGTTGTGTCAGTTCTTCTTCTTTCTTTTGTAATTGTTCTTGGAAGTAGTCAGGATCAATATTAATACTTGTTGGTTCGATATAGTTGACAAACTCTATCGCCGATCTCAAGTTAATTAAACAATAACCTGGTTTTGACATCAGTCTCATGGGACTTAAAAAGGCTTGGATATATTCACAGTTGGAGAAAAGACTTGGAATGTGACTGGTTAAAACCACCCAAATAAAGAGAGGAAGAAAGTCATCAGCACCAGCTAGTTGAGGATTTTCACGATCGCCACCATTATTCTCAACAGCTTCTTGTTTCACACGAGCGAGACTTAATGATCGAAAGATAATTGTAACACACTTAATCTAAGGAGAAGAAGTTAACAATGTGAAAGAAACTCATTAGAAATAGAATCACTGCTTACAATACAATCAACTTTCTCGAAAGGAGTCTTGAAAGCATTAATCTTTCGAAGCTCATCACCAGCGAGCTTTAATAATGTTTCATTGAATAAATCAGGCTTGATTTCTAGTGCCTAATTATAAAATACAATTAGTTAGACAGTGAAGAAGTATAATATCGGTAGTAGATCTGACCTCAGGGGTAAGGAAGCTTAATAATTTCATCCTTTTTAAGAGATTTGCATCTTCTTCCTTATTTTCGACAGTTGAATAAGCTAAATCACCAACATGAAACATCACATATCGCTCTAGACAATCTCTCATAGAAATCATCCATTCTTCACATTCAGGACCAGCAAAGATCGGTCTTTGAGAGAATTTATTCATCATTTCATCAAAGAAGAGCCGACATCGTTCATCTATACTCTCTCTACCATAAAATCTGTAATCGATCTACGAAAGAATAAAAGAGGGAAAAATTAAAGTCGGCTATACTTTCCAAAATCGATCTTACTCTTTGAAACTTTGTAGGGGGTGATCCATCTCCATTAGGCCCTTTAATTGAAAGAATAAAGCGACTATATTAAGAAGAAGTCAAAAGTCACCGGAAGTTAAAGAGAGGAAGTACTGCGCCAACTTACTTGGTAATTTCCATGAGATCACTACATTTCTTTAATCTCAACATAAATTCGTCAAATGTGATTGACTCATCAGGAACTTCCTTCCCTTTCTTTACTTTCTTTGTCTCTAAATTAATTCCATCGCTATTATCGTTATTCCCACTTTGATTACTCTCTCTAAATAAATTCTTGGATCGCTTCCCTTGATCCTTTTCTCCTTCTCCATCTTCACCATCACCGTCAGAACTACTATCATCATCCTCTCTCAATAAACCCTTGCTTGAGATATCTATAGTCGGATGTGCAGCAACTTCTTCACGATCATGGACAGAGGATCGACGAGCTGAGGCATTGGCAAAGGATCGAATCAGAGATTGCTGTGAACCAACCTCCAGTGGATTATACTTCAATGCTTTACTGTCATTTCCTAGTAATAAACTCAAATCATCATCAACATTCACATTTTTCCCAGTCTTTTCATCATCAAAAAGAAGCGAATCACCTTTCGATTCTGTTGATGAGGGTTGGAAAACAACAGAATTTGATTGATTTCGTTGCTCGCTAGGAGATAGAAGATCATCAAACAATCCTCCTTCTTCGCCATCCTCATTTTCAAGAAGCAGGTTAGATTTTCGCACTCTCATACTCGCCGAATTACTTCTTTGAAGCATTTGTGATCTTGGTCGAACAACTTCTGTTGGCATGCTGAAGTCCAACCCTTCTGTTTCATCTGAGGGAGGTAAGCTAGAAGCTTGCTTCGAAGAAACAGCAGATGTAGAGGAGGCAGTGCTTGTTTCAGTAGCGGCAATTTCTTGCAACAGATTATCGTTTTCGCGCAAAAACTCATTTAAAAAGTCATTAGTATTCGTTGTCGATGGAGCTGTCATCATTGTTACGCGTCTTTTCTGCGCAGAAGACGATAGAAGAACAGGTTTATCTTTTTCCTCATCCACCTCTTCAAAGTCTTCCAATAAGCTTTTTACTTCAACATTTTCAAAGGAAAGGCCAATTCCTAAATCTTCATCGAAGTTCACAGAGCTTTTTCTTTCAGCTAAACCATTCACAAAATCATTAAAAAGCTGCTGTTGATCGACGATACTATTAATCTTATTATTATGATTAGGTGATTTCCCTTGAGACCATGGTAATCGCCGTTCTTTGATATATTTGCCAGGATACCAATTCTTCGAGTTTCTTTCTGCGCTCTTTGGACTCTTAGAAGCTGAAGATTCTATAAACTTTTTCGGTAGTTTTGGCAATGACATATCAAATTCTAAGTCAGCTGCTTCGTCATTTCCCTCATCAGCTATGAGGACCGAGGGAGGTGTTTCTGGGACAGGAAGCGGGGCGGGAGCATTTACAACTTCTGCAGGCTTTGGTGTTTCTTTTGGTTTAAATAACTTCTTTGTAACTTCTTCTTTATTTGTGGGAAGGGTAAAGTTGAGGGGGTCATCTTCTTCGAGAGTTGAAAGTATTGTATCATCGTCCCAAATGCCTTTACCTCCCTTCTTTGCCTTGGGTAGAGTTTCCTTTTGCTTATGAGAGATAAAGGGCAGATCAATTTCGTTATCATCATCGTCGTTATTGAGGAAGGAATTTTGTGGAATTGCAGGAGGAGCGACGGGAACAATAGGGGAGTTATTATGCAAAGAAGTTTTACTGCCCGACTTCGAGATTGGTTGTGTGGATGGTGGCTGTTGCGGGACGGTATGAGCAGTGTCAGTAGAAGTGTGAAAACATTCGGACTGGGTATTTTCTGCTTCGTCTTTCGGTACTTCACCATTTAAATCTCTTCTTCGTGCAAGCTTTTTTGATAGTTCATCAGTTGCTGACTTACTACTCGTCGCAATAGAAGCGGGCTTGGATATTGGTTTGTGTCCTTCAAGTTTGGAAGGCGAGTTGGTTGGAGGAAAATTGACTTGTTCAACATTCTCCATCAGAGCCGGTTGTGAAGTAGATATGGTAATAGGGAGTACAACATCAACAACTTCACTAACTTCTTCGGAAAGGGACGAATCCCCTGTCGAAACGGAAATGGAAGCAGTGGGTTTAATAGGAGGAGGATTGTTCACTTCTTCGACTGGGATTAGACTTTGTTCCTCCTCAACATCCTTGATTTGGGTGTCTGCGATACTCTCAACGATGAAAGCGATATCTTCTGAAGGGACAGCGCTATCCTCCATCTTCAAAGCGTTGGAATGATCATTGTCGCTCAGTATTGCAACGATTTCGTCTTGGATTTCTTCGGGATCTCTCTGAATATCTGCAGCGTTCGAAAGTGGTTTCGGTGATTCATCTGTAGTGTTCGAAGAAGTAGTTTCGGGTGCTTCTGGTGTCTCCGCCACCTGGTTTTCAATTGACTTCTCACTAATTTTGTCAACACTTTCGTCTTCAATTTCTTTGCTCTGAATATCCGCAGTGTTCGGAGCATTGGTTTCGAGTGCTTCATCCGCAATCGGTTCTTGTAAAGATTCAGAGGTACTTAAAGACCTCTCAATGGAAACCGTTCGAGATTGTGGATTGGAATCACCCGAGAATGGGTTATTATCATCTGATGGAGGGATGTCACTCAAGTTACTGGAGACTTCACCATTCAAATTCCTTCTTCTAGCAAGTTTCTTTTGCAATTCATCAGTAGCAGATTTGCTACTCGTCGCGATTGTGGAGGATTCACGCTTGACAGCGGTCAAAATCGGCTTATTTGTTTGATCACCAGAGTTAGATCTTTCGTTTGGCGAACTCAACTCGCTGTTACTTTGAGTTCTTCCTTCTCCTTCACCATTCAATGATCTCCTTCGAGCTAACTTTGCTTGCAGTTCGTTCATAATACAGTTACAGTTCAAGTAGATCCAACTTTCAATCCCAAAATCCAAAAGAACTTTTTTCGAAACGTTGTTCCAAATTTCTCTTGATTTCATTTTCTTGATATTTCATAAATAATAGTTTTCATAATATCGAGTAAATGATAAATCGGTATTTTTACCAATTCATCATTTTTCTTTTGTCTTTCACAAAAACAGTCGTTATTGTTGTTGCAAAGAGAAATGTCAGAGGGAAGAATCAATCGATTCTATACAAAGCTTTACGAGTTGAAAGATTGGCCTGATCGAGATATCATTGTAGCTCTTTCAAATATCGCAAAAGAGGACATTACTACTGCACCCAGTTTAGCTCAATTAGTAGTGCAACGACTGTTAGATCCTTCGACAAATAGTACTTATAGAAGGCCTCTGTTTTATTTGATCGATTCTTTAATGAAATCTGTTGGTGGTCCTTACGCTTCTATTTTTGAAAATCATTTAATGGATGTGTACACAATGACGTTGAAGGACATTCATAATCCCGAAGACATTAAGAAATTAGACTTTCTTTTCAAGACTTGGGGAGAGCGAAATTTCTTTTCAGGGAATTTATTGTCGAAAATGAGGTATCAGTTGTCTCAGCCTCAAGTTGTAAGTATTCTAAAGTTAATTTCTGCTATGATTGTAAATTCTAATCTTCTCGTTTTCGCTTCTTTCTCTTTCTTTTTACTTGAAATTAGGTTATCCATACAACGGTCCAGCCAGTTCCTTTCATTCCGCAGCAACCACAAGTCTCAGGGATGATCGGCAATAGTTTCGGCGGAGCTGCGAGCTACTCTCAATTTAACCAACCATCGAATCTTCCGTACCAGCAGCAACAGCAACAGCAACAGCAATCTAACTTTTACCAACAACCAAATCAATCCATGTATAATCAATCACAGCAAGCTTCCACTTTTAATCGTCAATCTGGTGTGGATCGTAACTCCGTCATTTTTCAAGATCTCGTCGGAAATGAAATGATTAATTTATTAAATCAATTATATTCTGATTTACATGTTAATGAACGTATGTCATTAGAAGAAATTGCTAGAGAAAATCCTGCATTGTATAATCAAATCAAACAAACAGCTGAAACAAACGCAGAAGAAATTTTATTGAAAAGAGCAAGAAATCCTTCTTCTTCGTCATCTTTTTCTTCTGTTTCAAATATTTCTTCTGCTAGTAATGTTAACCACTTTGTTTCACGTTTTCAAAATACACCAGGCTTACCAGGTCCAACAAACAACGGAATGATGATGACTAACGATGCACAATCACGAAAACGTTCATTACCAGATGATTTTCAAGCCCATAATTTACTTCCAACGAAACAACAAGCAACCTCTTCGACGCAGCATCGGAATTCACCTTCACGATCTGGGAGAAGAGGATTCTTCTCAGAGAATCGAAATTCTTCTAATGCAAGTAATATTGTCTCACAATCATTGGATCAGCTCTTTGTCCCTGGTGCAGCAAATGCACGAGGAGGATCTGGGGGCCTTCGCGAAGCTCCCAACCTTACAATTCCATCATCAAACAATGCTCTATATAGCAAGCCCCAACTCGCACTCCCACAAGGCCAGTTTCTTAATGGATATATCAATGAAACTCCTGTCGTGGTAGATATTGAAAGAGTTCAAATACTGACAAATGAAATCACAACTTCATCAATCGCACCTGCAGATATCCTTCAGATGGCATCCAAGTTAGCAAATCGATTAACGAGATACTTGAAGGATGTTAAATTACCACCACCACTCCCTCCAATTCTCTTTGGTAAGATTGATTGCAATTGTTATTCTGTACATTTTGTGTGATCACTTTTCTACTTTCAGGACCTTTACCAGTTGAGCCTCTCTATCAAACCCAAAAGCAACCAGAGAAAGAAACATCCGCAGCAATTGCTCCTGTTCGCAAAATCCCCATGCCCGAATTTAGGTAAAAATAATTTTTTGATTTAACTTTTCCCGTCTCTAAATTTTTATTGTAGAATATCTGACCTCACGAAAAGGCCTGATGCTGCACTTAAAGCTTTATATATTGATCGACCACATCAATTTCATGAGGTAAGCTACTCAAAGATAATCTTCGACCCATTTGCTCACCCCCTTTCTCTCTAGGATGGATTGAGATTTAAGACACTAAGTGAATTGCGAACACATACTGATAAATCACTGAGTTTAAAGAAGATTTCATTAAAGGTTAAAGAAAATAATTCAAAGGATGGAAAACGTGAATCTCGTGAATGGTATTGTGCATTAGATAATTGGGTTACAGATTTTGACGCTTTAAATCGAAAGAACAGTCAATTGAACAACAAAGAGAATGAAGTTAATCAGCAATCATCATCATCATCCGGTACAGCTTCATCCGGTGGAGGCGGAGCTGGCGGTAAAGGATCAAGTGGCTCGAGTTCTACCAACACGAATGATGAATTTATCCTACCAGCAGATGAAAATTTCACGCGCTGTCCAATTTCTCGAGAAGTTTTTGCGACTGTGTGGGATGATGAAGAAGGAGAAATGATGTTTCGAAATGCTGTTAAGGTTTTAATTACAGAAGCTGCTGACGCAGTCTTATATAAATTAGCGAAGCCAATACCACCGGATAGTATTGAGAATAGTCGGAATATAAATATTGATCATTATCGTTATATGATTGTACATAAACTATTAGTTATGGATCGATGGCTGGCGGAAGGAAAGGCAGCGACTGTTAAAGAGGCTATACAGAGATATGAAAGTTTGGGAGATAAAGCCCAGGCTCGAATCGAAGCTATGAAAGTTGCAGCAGGCGAAGATGAAGAGGAATTTGATGATGTTTTCACAGTTTTAGAATTCTCTTACTAAAATGAATGAATGAATGAATGATTTTATGTCAGCGCTCTCTTGACTAATGTTAAAATAAAAAATATTGCTCTTTATTTCATAACCTTATTTGCAACACTTTGATAAATCTATTCTCTATTCTATCTAACGATTTGATTTTTTACATTCTTCATTAATTCTCGAAATTTTACCTCACTCAAAGCGAGAAAGGTTGAAGCTAATCATAACAGCAGGAGGATAAATGATGGAAGATCCAAACCAAAAATCAGATGGAGATGAAAAAGAGGAGGAGAGCAGTGGGGATGATGCTGATGAAGCCCCAGTTCAGCTCCTTAGAAAGGAAGATCTTCTCTTTCCTCCTGTATTATCTTATCTTTACAACGATTTAATTTGCCATTACTATGCAATGAAAGATTGGTCTGTGGAAACATACGTACTTCAAGCTTATTTAGGATTTATTGCTGTTTCATTTGGTGAAGAATATCTTTTACCAGAAATACAAAAAACTTATTGTGTTCTTCAATTCTCTGATCTTCATATACCACATGGTGTTTATAAAAGATTAAAAACAAAGTATTCCTCTTCATATATGTCATTAAGGATAAATACAAATCTTCAAGCTGTATTAGATGGAATTAATCATCATCATGCTCATAATTGGGTGAATACCAATTACACGAATCTTCTAAAGAAATTGTTTGAATTAAAGGAGATAGTCACCATTAATAATCATAAATTTCAGTTTATGACAGTTGAGTTATGGATGAAACGAAGGAGAGTTCAGCAACAAAGTGATCAGATAAATGAGGAAAAGAGAGGAATGGCTAGTGAATCTGACGAGATTGAAGAAATTTTAGTTGCAGGAGAGATAGGATATCGTATAGGGAGTATTTATACTTCTCTTACAGGGTTTTCTTTATCGCAGTATCCATCTACTGGGAATATTCAACTCATCGCTCTCGGACTGTCGCTAAAGCAATGTGGCTTTAGTTTCTGGAATCTTGGCCATCCTCCTCGACCTAATGGAATGATGAAGTACAAAGCTGATTTAGGTGGAGTAATTCTCTCCAGAAAGGATTTTCTTCAACGATGGGAAGCCCATCGTTCTCATCCGCCTTCACAGTCTTCTTCCACCAATCGGCTGGCTATAGAGGATGTGAATAGCTTAATCTGTAAAGAGTACAAAAAGCACAAATAAGAAATTTCATCTGAAATGTAAAGTATAGTTTAATCTTATTTACACAAGGGGGGATGAAGGTGACAATTTGAATGAGTCTTGATAGAGATCACATATAACTCGAATCTTATTAATATCATCAAAGGTTAATGATTTCGCTTGATTCGTACCTAATACGAGTATTTCTTTCTTTGAAAGTAATGGTATAATGAATACTGATTGACAATTTATTGGAAGGTATGTAAACTCAATCTTTCCAGGAAGAATCTACAAAAGATAGTAAATTCATCTCGAGCTGAAAGATTTAGTCACGTACCTGTAGATCTGGTAAATAAAGCTCTTCATTCTTTTCTATTGTGCTTTGAAGAATCTTAGCGGTCTCTTTAAAATTGGATTGATCTCGGTCTAAGAGAGATTGAGTTGTTTGTAAGTTCACTACTCCTGTAACCCCCTTCACAGCGAGACGATCAATATCAAAACAGTGAGCTGATGTGATTGTAGGACTACTGGCTTGAATCGCTTCAAATAGCCATGATAACCTCTCTTGGTCTCCTTCAAGGAGTGAAGGTAAGGTAGTGAAAAGTGGTTTAGCTAGATAGTGACCAACCAGTGCAATCTTATCTCTCTCCCGAACATTCTTATCAATTACTTCCTTGTTGATGAAATTAAACTCCGAATTATCACTAAAAATATTTAGTAGTAGTCCAGTGCATCCAATTGCAGCAATTAAATCAGCACGTGATCGAATATCACTCACCACATTGAAAGAATCAAAAGAAAAGCCACCATCATTCCAAACAATTGATCTATTGAGTAAAATAACAACTAAACCCATTATTCCTGCACCCAGTGATATTTCATACTGACTCTTGATAAAAGATTCCAGCAAACTGGGTTTCTCTATCTCGCCCGAATTTTGTTTCGATAAAGCGAGTTTATGAGGCCATTTGGATAGAAGGCTCCGAGATTGTAACTTTTCTTTTCGAAAATTGAACTGAACTGTTCCATCAGGGAATGAAAGAAACAAAATCAGCAAGATAAGAAGTTTCATCACCATTCCTCTCTTTTGTTGTTAATAACTTGTTATCAGTATCTATATAGCGTAATAAAGAAAAACCGTCCTCTCAATGCCACAAAACGACAAAACAAAAGAACCAATTCTTCTTCAGTGACATTATCAACGTTGAAGAATGTTTAGACTATCAACAACAATTCTTCAACAACATTTAAAAAAGAATGTAAAATTCCAAGTTGTGAGAAATTTTGCACTCTATAATGAAGATAAATTTACCAAAAATCCAATTGAAAGAATTTTTGGTGTTCCTACAGCAAATGCAAAACAACTTGCACTAGAAAAGAAAGCAAAGATTATTGAAAAGTACAAGACTCATGAATCAGATACTGGATCGCCTGCTGTTCAAAGTAAGTCTTCCCGCCCCAACATATTTATGTAACATGGTGTTAGTTGCCGCTTTGAGTGAGAAAATTGTTTATTTGGCGAAGCATTTTGCCTCTCATCGTAAGGATGCCGCAGGAATGAGAGGATTTCGAGTGAGCATTCCATCTTCTCATTTGTTTCACTGTCTGATCGCTTATTATCTATTCCCTAGTCCCTCTTAAATAGAAGAAAGAGAATCTTAGCTTATCTTCGAAGAACTGATGTAAAGACTTATGATCATATTGTTGGAGATCTGTATAAGAGAGCTACAAGAAAAGCTGCAAGAGTTGAGAGAATGAAGAAAACTGCTCAACAATCTTTCGAAGAATCTGCTTCCGCGCAGCAGAAGCAAGCTGAGTTAAAGGCTACTAAGCTTCAAGAAAAGGCTGAACGACAGGCGGCGAGGGCTGCTTATAGGGCTGCGAATAAGAATGCGAAGAAGACTAAGAAAACCGCTAAGAAATAGATCTTTTTTTCTTCTTTCTCTGTAAAGTATCTATTCCAATAAACCTAAAAAATCCAAATAAATTTTGCATTTCAATGGGATTTGGCCATCTAACAATAAAAGGAATAATTAAGTATTGATTAATTAATTGACGCAGAAAGTGAAGTTTTTCACATAGCAACGTAAAATTATAGAAACTTTTCGATATTTTTCATTTTCAGCATCCATTCATTAGTCACTTCAAAGACCATCATGATGAGTAAAGATTCAACGAAAAAGAAATTCAACCACAAGGAAAAGGAAAGATCAAATGAAAATGAGACGAAAGAGAGTTCCGCAGTGAAGCATAATGTTGTTATCTTCAATCAACAGATTGCAGTTCATGCCCAACGGAAAGAACTACAAAAGGCGAAAGAACTCCTGGCAACAATTAAAGAATATAATATAGCCAATAAACATACATATTCAACGATGATGAATGCTGCCATTCGTTGTGGTCAGCTCCAGTATGCAATCGAGCTATTCGCGGAAATGAAAACATTGAAATATCCTTACTACAAGGATATCGTGATTTATACAACACTCATGAAAGGTTATTGTCTTCAACAATACATTGAAAAAGCCTATAAACTATACCAAGAAATGATTGTTTCACCTATATCTCTTCAACCAAACATTCGGACGGTGAATACGATCGTACGAGGATGTTTACAAACCGGACATTTTACTATAGCAGAAGAAATTATACAACAATATCAAAAACAATTTCATCAATTAATTGATATTAATACATGGGAATATTTATTATTTTTATATTCACAACATTATTCATTAGATAAAATTTATCCTATATTAGGTAGAATACGTAAAGAGTATCAAAAAAAGAAAGAAGAATATACATTAATACCAATTTATATGAATTTAATTAAATCATTATTATTATTACAAGATTGGAAAAGTGTGAATAAATGGTGTCAAATTATATCTGATTTATTTCATGATTATGATAGATATATGATTAAACAAGAGGAACGAGAAGATCATATAGAAGCTGATGAAACAAAGGATAATACACCTTCTATTGTATTAGAGGGAGGAAAGCGGGGTCGTAAACAGAGTCAAGGTGAAGGTGAAGGAGGAAATGCTGGTGGTGAGGTGAGAGAGGATGATTATATTCTTGCAAGAAGAGAAGAATCATTAACAATTTATCGTACTCATTTGATTGAAGAATGGAAATATGAGATATCTATGATTGAGGAATATGTAAAAAAGGCCACTTCTTCCACCTCTACAAATAAGGTGTTGGGTTACTTCCCTCGAGTCATCAGCTTTGATCAAGAAATGGTCGAAACTTTTAACAACAACCAAGAAGATAAAGAACCAAAAGAAGAAGATGATGGCGAAGAGAAAGAAAAGACTGAGACTATTAGTCATAATATCTATTTCCAATATCATTTATTTCATAATCTACAAGAAAAATTCGGGTTAAAGCATTTATTACAATATTACGCTATTAATGCCCCCTCTTTCCCTATTAAAAACCTTAAAGATTGCAATCAATGGTTCGATTCTCTCGCAGAAGCTGAATTTGCATCCTTTCTTCCAGTTCCATCGACAAAGAATGATGGAAACAATAAGAAAAAGAATAAAAATAAGAATAAATCAAAGAAATCCAATAAAACACCAGCAACAACTAACCCCTCCGACCCCATTCCTAGCCTGCCTCCTCGAACTCCTTCACCTGCTGATGATTATATGTTCCCTATCATTCAATCATTGAAATCCTATTTCCCTCACTCAGACAATACCTTTCTTTCACTCCATGCGGTATTCAGCCAGCTCCAACTACAGCAGAGCAACTCATCAGACATCAAATACAACCTCGAGGTATGCTCTGGTAACGGTGATTGGGCAGTAGAACAAGCAAGAAATGATCCAAAGAATGCATGGATGACAATGGAATTACGTTCTGATCGAGTCTATCAAACTCTGTATAAATCCTATCTAGCTGATGTTAGGGATAATCTTGCAATGATTAGTGGCAATGCTTTATATATTCTTCCAAATCATTTACCTGATAATAGTTTTCATCATATTTTCGTAAATCATCCTGAACCACCACAACAGACATCATCTCAACAATCATCTGATGCTGATCACCTTCTCAATGTGGTAAGATCCTATTTCTATGAATCTTACTCTCACACCTTCATTTACTAATGTTAACTACAATACAGAAATTTTTTCAAGAGCTTGAACGAATTCTTCTTCCAGAGAAAGGTATGATTACTGTGGTAACAGATAATCTGTGGTATGGAAAGCTGTTAGTGAAGATTTTACATGACGCCATGCACTCGAATCATCCTTTACTCTCTCATCTTCAGCCATATCAACAATCATCTACTACTACTAATAGTAATAACAAGAGGAAGAAGAATGAAGTTTCAGCCTCAACGGCGACATGGAATGTGGAGTATTATGAAGATGATGTCGTCCTGTATGAGGGAGAGCCAGGGAGAGAAGCTGGACATATTGTTACAAATGCATCATCTTATTTTGATAGGTAAGAACATTTTGATGTCTGAAACCCTTGAGTATCCTATTCTTCTAATTGTTCATAGATTGTGGAAGAGAAGTGAGTTGAAGAAGAGATATTTTATTGTTTTGGTCAAGTCATCGCAGCCTCGATCGGTTTTATCAAGCCATAAGAAACAAAGGATTGTTATTCCGCCGGTAATCTCGACTGCTGCTCTTGATAATGACAGCAAGAAAAGAAAGCATATTGTGTTTGATGAAGTGCCTGACAGTCAAGAAGGTCATCAGGATTTGCGAGAAGAGGAAACAGGAGAAGCAAGAAAAAAGAAGGTCAAGTTCGAGACTACTCACAAGGATAATGATAATAAAGTTGAAAATTCTTTGAAACTACCACCTCCAAAGGAGCAGAATCGAGGAACTAATAATAGTAATAATAGTCACAAGAATAGCAATAAAAATCATCAAAACAAGAAGAAATTGAGGCGAGAGAAGTCGTAACTAACTATTTACTCGATGTTTTGATTTGTTCAAACGTTCATTCAGTGTTCTAGCTAGACAGATCTAAAGGCATACAAAGCATATTGTCTGAATGTATCGTGAAATAATGATAAGCGTCGAGAGAAGTAATGTCTTCTTTTCTTTCTTCTCTGTTGAAAATTATTTCTAAGTTTGCTTTCGAAAACAACACAGAAATTAAAAATTTACATAAGCCGTAATTTTTCAAGCGTAAATTCAAAAAAGAGCGCTTATTGAAAAACGTTTTTTTCTATTTAACTCTTCATTCATTTTTTGATTCATTTACAGAAGAATGTACAACGGGATTGGATTGCAAACTGCTCGAGGATCTTCCACAAGTGGATATGTACAAAAGAATTTAAGTTATGTCAAGCCTGAGTTCTTTCGTCAGAAGATTGAAAATACGACATCGTACGGAGGCCGAGGAAGAAATTCTAATCAAATACTTGATACCAAAAAATCTCTGAATAAAGATTTATTGGAACATAATCGAAAGCATGCAGTTGAATCAAGAGTATTAGAACTTCGTGTAACTTTGGAGGATGAAGGTAAATTAGGTGAGGAAGAGATTGAGCAGCGATGTCAAGAACTCAGAGAAAAGCTCTCAAGTCTTTCTCAAGACCAACTTTTATCAAAAGGAAAGACTGATTCGCATGAAACTTCTTTAAGAAAGGAAAAAGAGTTAGCAAAGCTTCGCGAAGCATTTGCTTTTGAGGAAGACTTTCGACCTGGGGCTTCCTTCGATCCTGAACACCAAGAAATGCGAAAGCAACAACGTTTGGAGGAAAAGCAAAGACAATATGAACAAAGAATGCAAGAGAAAGCAGAAAGAGAACTTGCTTGGAAGAAAAGACAGGAAGAAAGAGAGAAGCAACGTGAAGAGCGAGAAAAGGAAAGACAGGCAAGGGAAGAGGAAAGACGAAAACAAAGAGAAGAATGGCAAAAGGAGAAAGAGTTGAGGGAGAAAGAGAGGGATAAACGACGTGAAGAAGAAAGACAGCGCGAAAAAGAAAGAGGAGAGGATAAAGATGACAAGGGCCGAGGAGATGATGATGATGAGAGTGATCGTAAGAGTCGAAGAAGAAGTGAGTCGCGGAGAAGATATGATCGTCGTGATCGTTCTCGTGAAGACAGAGGGAGACGAAGTACATCTCGTGATCGCCGTTACAGCAATCGTCGTAGACATAATGATCGAGATTATCGCAGAAAGAGAAGTCGCTCTAGATCGCCCTCAAGATCACCATCAAGATCTCGTAGCCATGACCGACATAAAAAGAGAAGAGGAAGTTCTCCAGATCGTGATGGAGAGAAGAAAGACGAGCCAGCGATGGATCGAGTAATTTCGTCTGCGAAAGAAAAAGAGTCGATCGAAACAAAAGAGAAACATTCTCTTGATGAGGTTCAAACGAAGGAAGATCCCCCTGCAGTTCGAGACGATCACGTGACAGATTCTGAAGTTATTGCTAACAAAAGAAGAACGCGTTGGGGAGTGAAGGAAGGAGATACTGTGGTTTCTAACTCAGCTGCCGAGGATGTTGCAAGAGTAAAGGCGGAGAAATCAGGGGATACGCAAGTGCGAGAGGACTCAAAAGGTGAAGAGACAGCTAAGGATCGAAGTACTCGACGGTCTAGATCTCGATCTCGATCTCGATCACCGCCGTCTCGAAGAAGAAGAGGGCGCTCAAGCTCTTCGTCTTCTTCGTCCTCGTCTTCATCCTCATCTTCCTCATCATCTTCGCGTTCCTCTTCGTCTTCTCGTTCTCGATCTCGATCTCGAGACCGAAGATACAAAGATAAGAACTCGAGTCGTCGAAGGAGAGATTCATCTTCATCTTCATCTTCATCTTCATCTTCATCTTCATCTTCATCTTCATCTTCATCT
>VFQN01001150.1_pt1 | contig 45936 bp, 36 predicted proteins | sample 3512371 | NCBI WGS metagenome assembly VFQN01 (sample SAMN10412370, study PRJNA504923) | tailings metagenome | isolation source: Replicate 2 from Balatoc abandoned mine | place: Philippines: Itogon, Benguet | collected 2017-08-28
ACGATGCCGGTGACGCGGTTCGCGGTCAGCGGCACATAGGCGAGGCGCACGCCGGCATGAATGGTGAAATAATCGACGCCCTGTTCGCATTGCTCGATCAGCGTGTCTTTATACACCTCCCAGTCGAGCTTGGCCGGATCGCCGTCGACTTTCTCCAGCGCCTGGTAGATCGGCACGGTGCCGATCGGCACCGGGGAATTGCGCAGAATCCATTCGCGAGTGTTGTGGATGTTACGGCCGGTGGAGAGGTCCATCACAGTGTCGGCGCCCCAGCGGATCGCCCACACCATTTTCTCGATTTCCTCTTCGACCGACGACGTGACAGCCGAGTTGCCGATATTGGCGTTGATCTTTACCAGGAAATTGCGGCCGATGATCATCGGCTCGAGTTCGCTGTGGTTGATGTTGGACGGGATGATGGCGCGGCCGCGTGCGATCTCATCGCGCACGAATTCCGGCGTGATGAAGGCGGGGACCGACGCTCCGAAACTCTCGCCATCCGCAAGCGCAGCCTCGGCTCGCTCCAGCATCTGCTTGCGTCCGAGATTTTCGCGGGCTGCGACGTAAATCATTTCCTTGGTGACGATGCCGGCGCGCGCGAATTCATATTGTGTGACCGGTGCATCGCCCACGCCACGCAGCGGCTTTGGCGTGTTGGGAAACGCCCGCGCCAGATACTTGCCGGTGGCATTGCCGTTATCGACCGGTTTGATCGGGCGGCCGAGATATTCCTCAACGCCGCCGCGTTCTTTAACCCAGTCGAGGCGGGTGCGAGACAGCCCTTTCTCGACATCGATTGTGATGCTCTCATCGGTATAAGGACCCGACGTGTCGTAGACGGGCAGCGGCGGCTCGCCGGAACCCTCCGACAGCTTGATCTCGCGCAACGGCACGCGCAGATCGGGAGCGGCCTCTGGCGCGACATGAATCTTGCGCGAGGCGGGCAGAGGGCCGGTCGTGACCTTCGGCGTTTCGATGTTCGGATTGTGGATGTTCATTGTTCTGGTTTCCCGTTCGTCAGATGTGCGGACGCGCGACATTGTTTGAGACAAGCGATTTGGCCGCCCCGGACGGAGCGCGCGAAATCATTGCGAAGAGTCTGAAGAAGCATTGGTGTCCTGTCCCTTCGCCGGCATGACCCGGATCAGGTTCAAAGGGTTACCGCGATGTCGCGGAATCTCAGCCCCCTGCGGGACTCCCCTCGGAACGGAGCTAATGTAGGCTGTTGCGGGCAGGTGTCAACGCGGCGGTCAGTCTTGTCCCCCCGCGCGTCCCGGCTCATAAGAGCGCGAACGCAGAACGGAGCAACGTCGTCCGTGCGAGATAGGGCACCCATAACCTCCGCTTCGGCTACGGGTTCCCGCTTTCGCGGGAACGACCACAATGGAAACCGTCCCTCGTGACACGCCAGGTCAAGAACATCCTGTTCATCATGTGCGACCAGCTGCGCTTCGACTATTTGTCCTGCGCCGGTCATCCGACCCTGAAGACGCCTCATATCGATGCGCTCGCGCAGCGGGGAGTCCGGTTCACGCGTGCCTACGTCCAGTCGCCGGTTTGCGGCGCTTCGCGGATGAGCTTCTATACCGGCCGCTATGTGTCCTCGCATGGTGCGTCATGGAACGGCTTCCCGCTCAAGGTCGGCGAAATGACCATGGGCGATTACCTGCGACCGCTCGGCCTCGATACCGTCCTGATCGGCAAGACGCATATGCAGCCGGACACCGAAAGCATGGAGCGGCTTGGCATCGACCCGCAATCGATCATCGGCGTGCGCGTGTCCGAATGCGGTTTCGATCCGTATGAGCGCGATGATGGGCTGCATGGTGTCGGTCCCGACGGGCGCTACGATCCGCGCAAGCCGCGCTACAACGATTATCTCAACGATAAGGGATATGCCGGCGACAACCCGTGGCATGATTACGCCAACGCTGCGGAGGGCGAAGGCAACACGCTGGCGTCCGGCTGGGCGATGCGCCATGCGAGCAAACCGGCTCGTGTCGCGGAAGAAGATTCCGAGACGCCGTATATGACGCGGCGTGCGATGGACTTCATGACCGAGGCGGGCGAGCGGCCGTGGTGCCTCCATCTCTCCTACATCAAGCCGCACTGGCCATACATTGCGCCCGCGCCCTACAACGATATGTTTGGACCGGACGACGTGATCCCGGCTGTGAAGAGCGAGAGCGAACGTGTCGATCCGCATCCGGTCTATCGCGCCTTCATGGACTATCTCGTCGCGCGTAATTTTTCGCGCGAGGAGGTGCGGCGCGAGGTGATCCCGGTTTACATGGGGCTGATCAAGCAGATCGACGATCAGCTCGGTGTGCTGTTCGCCTTCATGCGCGAGCGCGGACTTCTCGACAATACGTTGATAGTGTTTACGTCTGATCACGGAGACTATCTTGGGGACCACTGGCTCGGCGAAAAGGATCTTTTCCACGAGGCTTCGGTCAAAATCCCGCTGATCGTCTGCGATCCGTCCCCTGCGGCCGATGCTTCGCGCGGCAGCGTCTGCGACGCCTTGGTGGAGGCCATCGATCTGCTGCCGACATTCCTCGATTCTGTTGGGATGGATCCGCGGACGCAGTCGCACCGGCTGGAGGGGAGATCTCTTGTTCCATGGCTGCACGGCGACACGCCGACAGCGTGGCGCGACATCGCGTTCAGCGAGTACGATTATTCGGTGCTGCCCGCGTCCGCGAAGCTCGGGATCGCGCCGCGCGATGCGCGGCTGTTCATGGCGGCCGACACGCGGTGGAAATACGTGCATGCCGTCGGTTTCCGGCCGATGCTGTTCGACATGCAATCCGATCCGGACGAATTCCGCGATCTTGGCGCCGATCCGTCCTATTCCGCCGAACGGGAGCGGTTTGCCGCCGCTCTGTCCGACTGGGGACTGCGCATGTCGCAGCGCACCACGATGTCCGAGCAGCAGATCTTGAGCGGACGAGGCAAGTCGCAACGCCGCGGGATATTGATCGGGGTCTGGGATGAAACCGACATTCCGCAGGACCTATGGAGCGCTTATCGCGGAGGAGGGTGATTCAGCCGCGGCGGCGCGATAGCATTGATCCAAACACCAATGCCGGGAGGAATTCATGCTTCACCGCAGGTTGGTTCTGTCCGCTGGAATAGCAGCCGCGCTCGCTGCCTCGCTTCCCGCCCCGGCCAATGCCCAGCTTGGCGAACAGCCGATCCGCATCATCTTCCCGTTCACGGCCGGTGGCACGGGTGACGCTCTTGCGCGGCTGATCGCCGACAAGATGCGCGCCGAACTCAATCGGCCGGTGATCGTCGAAAACCGGACGGGCGCTGGCGGACGGATTGGCGTGCAGGCTGTGAAGAATGCGGCGCCCGATGGTAGCACGCTGCTGATGGTCCCGATCGCTCCGGTCGCGGTCTATCAGTTGGTCTACAAGACTCTGGAATATGATCCGTTCAACGATCTCGCCCCCGTTGCCCAGCTCGGGACGTTCGATTTCGGCATCGCGGTCGGGCCGAAAGTGCCGGCGACATCGGTAATAGAGCTGGTAGCCTGGGCAAAGGCCAATCCGGCCGAAGCCAATTACGGAACGCCCGCCGCCGGCACGTTGCCGCACTTTCTCGCTGCTCTGTTCGGCGAGAAGGCCGGGATCGATCTGCGGCACGTCACTTACAAGGGCTCGGCCGGTGCGTTGACCGATCTGATCGGCGGGCAGATCGCGGTCGTGGTGACCACCACCTCCGATCTTCTCGAGATGCACAAGGGTGGCAAGCTGCGTGTGCTCGCGACGTCGGACGCGCAACGATCCAAATTTCTGCCGGACATCCCAACATTCAGGGAAGTCGGCTTCGATCTCGAGGCGACCGGCTGGTACGCTATATTTGCACCGGCAAAGACGCCCGCTGAGATCGTCCAGAAACTGAATGCGGCGATCGTCAAGGCCGTCAAGGCGCCGGACGTGCGCGAGCGCATGCTGCAATTCGCGCTTGAGCCGACAGGGACGTCTGCCGCCGAGCTTGCGGCGATCATGAAGCGGGATGCCACGTTCTGGGCGCCGGCGGTCAAAGCGTCAGGGTTTACACCGGACAAGTGATGGCGTTGTGGCTATCGCCGCGCCGGCTTCGCTACCGCGAAAGGGGGCACCCCGAGGCTCGAACGCCCCGGGATGTGCAGGGAAACCAAACTCAATTGACTCGCGAGGCCATCATCGCCTGCAGTCTGTGAGGCGCTTCCGACGACCCGAGCGTGCGCGCGCGTTCGTACCAGAACCCCGCTTTCACGATATCCGGCTCGAGGCCGCGTACCTTGAAGCGTGCAAGGACGACCGGGTCGTAAGTCGAAGCGATGGCAAAGGCGGCCGAGGGGTCACCTGCATCCGCTGCGCGTTCCAGCACGGCGCGGGCGCCGACAAAATCTCCGCTGGAGATGTAGTCATCGCCCATCTTCCGCAGCATCGCGATTTCTTCGGCGCTCAGTTCGCGGGACGGCGCCGCGATATCGCTGGCCGTTTTGGCGATGGCGGGAGCTGATGCCGCCGCTGGTCTTGGTTCCGGCGCTGGTGGTTGCGTCGCGGCTTGCGCCGGTGCCGATGACGGCCAGCCTGCTGGCTCCGACCGCCTGGCGTTGTCCGGCGAAGGCCACGGCGTCATTACGGTTTCGCGCCGAGGCTCCGCTGCCCGTCCGACGGACTCGGTCTTGACCGGGATCGCGCGCTGCGGTGCGGTGTCGCTGGCCACTGCGTAGCGCAGACTGCCGCTTGTGCCACGTTCCTGCTCCTTCTGGACCGCATCCAGTCGCGCCTGCAACGGCGTGGCTTTGCCTTCGTTGAACACGGCGGCTGCATTGTTCGAGAGATTGGCGATCGGGCCACGGACGAAGTCGATGACGAGAGAAGGTACGTCCTTCATCGCAATCGCGGCAACGATCACCGCACCGGTCGCGGCGAGACCGAAGCGCAGGAACAACTTGTTGCCGCGCCCGCCATGTCCGCGCGAGCGCGGTTTCGGCCAATGCTCGTCGATGGGCTCGGGGATCGGCTCCGGATCGAGCGTGCGCGACAGCAGCCATGGCGGTGTCCGCGGATCGCGGAAGGCCTCGCGGACGGTCGCCATATCGGCGGAGAGATGCCGTGTGTCGTGATCGGTGCGATGTTCGGCCATGGCGTGTTCGGCAATCGCTTCGCCGTCCTGAAGCGGGTCGTATGCCTGCTCCCGATCCGCTTCTTCCTCCTGCTCCGCGAGCCGTTCGGCAGCGGCGCGACTGACATCTGCCAGCCGGACAGGGTCGTCTCCGCTATGGGCGCTTTCGATCATCGCGCGCAGGCTCGACTCGATATCGTCAAGAATGCGGGCGTCGTGATCGGTTTCGATCCCCGAAGGACGGAGCGGTGGGATTGTCGTTTCGGGGTTTGGATCGTGCGCCCATTTCGGCGCGTAGGGCGAAACCGCATCGTGATTGTCGAGCGGCACAGGGCTCGGTGTACTCATAACGCAACTCCCTTGATCATCCACGCTTGCAGTGGCCTATTTTCGGCTCTTGCTGCGAGCAGCGGGCTTCACTTCGTTTGACTGAGCTTGATTGTTGGCGGCCATCGCTTCCTGATGGTCTCGCCAGGCCAGGAATTCCGCGAAAAGCGCATCGCGGCTTTGCGGCGTGCGCTGCACGTCGCGCTTTGTGTCGGCGCTTTTCAGATAGGCCTGAAACTCGCGATTGAGCTGCGATGAGGCACTGGCCGGTTGCGCAGCTTCGAGTTTCTGCAATTCGCGTTCGGCAACGTCGAGACGCGTCCAGCCGGGAACGGTCGCCGCGAGATTGACGTCCCGCCATTTGGGGTGGAACGGCGGCTTCTGGAACTTGCTCCAGTTCGCGAACATGCGCTCGACGAGCCGTTCGATTTTCTTCTGGCGCTCGCTTCCCTTGGACCAGTTGAAGGCAGCCAGCACGGCTGGCACCGCGATGGTGTCAACCTTGGACTGACCGTCCGGAATGAGGTTCGGGTACTGATCCTTGGTGAATTCGCCGATCGTGTAATAATCGGCAAACTTCTTGGAGAACGGGATTGGCACGAGGTGCAGGTTTGCATCGGCGGGAATATTGGCGAAGAAGCCGATCGGCTTGCCGACGAGACGGATCAGGGCGGCAATCTCTCCGGACTTCAGCTTCTGCATTCCGGTCGCTTCGTCGATATTGAGTTGTTCGACTTCGATGCCGAGCCGTTGGAAAATGATGGTGCCGGTCAGGCTTGACCCAGCGCCCGCCGGCCCGAAGCTCACCTTCTTGCCGCGGAGATCTTCGAGACTCTTGATGTCTCGCTTCGCGAGGATATGGACCTCCGACACCGGCAGCCGGATGATGTAATGCACCCGGTTGTTCAGATTCCATATCTTGCGCTCGGTCTTGAAATACTCGAACACGTCGGACTGGGTGACCGCAACATCGACGCCACGCAGATACAAGAGGTCGTCGATGTTGGAGGCCGCGCCGTAAGTGACGATCGGCAGCACACGAAGATTGTCGCCGTCGTCGAGAGCTCTTGCGAGTTCATTTGCGAACGTCATGTAGGTGCCGGACATCAGTCCGCCGGCGACGCCCACCGCCCAGAGATTCCGCTTTTCCTTGATGGCCGATTCTGTGACGCCGCTCTGCTTCAACGCGTCCGGAATTTTTTGAGCGGACGCCGTATTCAATGCTGCTGGCGTCGACAGAACGAAGCATGCGGCGATAGCCGCAATCAGGTTACGCATCACATTCCCCCTTGCAGGTGTTGCCCGGCGCCGCGTCAGGCGCCGCATGTCTCCAATGCGAAAACAAAAACGGCTGGCAGCGCGCACCCCCGCACGCTCTGCCAGCCGTCTGATCTGAGTCTGACGTGATATCCGCGCGCTGAAGCGCGAAATACACGCGAGTGCTTGGCCGCCGTCCCTTGCGACACCACTCTCATGATACCCTCACCCAACTCCACGCGGTCAATGACCGCGGTTACGCAACAAACCTCACTTGCATTCCCATTCCAATTTCGTGCGGCGTTCACGCTGCATCAGCGCGCGCTGCGCGGTCGCGAAAAGTTGAGTGGATTAGTGTCACGAATGAGGCAGATATTTTTTATGCGTGTCGTTGCGGTGTCGGTCGGTGAGCGCTTTCGTTGCACATGGGCAACGCCATTGTTGCGCTTATGCATGCGCACGGTAGCAACGTAACGCTCCGCGGTAGCAACGTAATGTCGTTGCGGTAGCTCTGTAGCGCGAGGCGTCGTTACGGCTGCTCCGAATTTTTTTATTGCACGGGGCGTATCGGTTCTTTTTCGAACACCGGGCTACCTGAGCGAGCGCGCACATGTCGGAAAAACAAAAAGCCGCCCGTCATGCCGGGCGGCTTTTGTCTTGGATTTTATTTGAGTGCGATCTTCTCAGAAGAAGATCGTCGCCGCGGCTGCGGTAGTGGCATTGCCGGGCGACGTCTTGGTCAGGCGGCTCGCGGTCGCTGAAGGATGAACCGAGGCCGATGCTTCCGGTACCGGCGTGACAGCGGGCGCGGAAATCCGCTCGGCTTCTCGCGACGCGGATTGCCGAACCGGCTTTTGCGCAGGCGCCCGCGCAACGTCGCGAAGGCGACGTCCGCCATCGGGCAGCACTACGACCTTGGTGCCGACTTTCACCCGCTGATAAAGGTCGACCACATCGTCGTTCAGCATGCGGATACATCCCGAGGAAACCCGGCCGCCGATGGTCGAGGGCGCATTGGTCCCGTGGATGCGGTAAATCGAATTACCGAGATACAAGGCGCGGGCGCCGAGCGGATTGCTGGGGCCCCCGGCCATGAACCGTGGCAGATAGGGCTGGCGTGCCACCATTTCTGCCGGCGGATGCCAATCCGGCCACTCGGCTTTACGGGCGACATGCTGTGTTCCGGACCAGCGGAACCCGTCACGGCCAACACCGATCCCGTATCGGACAGCGCGCCCGTTGCCGAGAACGTAATAGAGATAGGTGTGCGGAGTATCGACGACGATGGTGCCGGCCGGCTCAGACGTCGGATAGGACACGATCTGGCGGCGCAGATGCGACGGCATCTCCGCGCGGCTGTCGATCTCCGTATCTTCGGACTGAGGGGACACGCGCCCGAATGCCGTAGGCGTCTGGAATGACGGATCAGCGAAGGCGGAATATTGGGCGTAGGCAGCGCCTTGAGGGATAAAGAGGGCGGCTGTGAGAGCGGCCAAAACATACGCGGACCTGGACATGGCGTTCGCTTTCTGCCGGTCTGCCGCATCCCCCGATGCGAACGGTTTCCCGGGCTTGTTTGTGACTTTCGACCAGATTCAAGCGCGAGACTGCGAAAGCGTTCCCGCACGTTTTTGTCCACCCGCGGTCACTCTTAAACCACGGGTATTTCGGTCCGATTTGGCAGATCGCTAAAATTGAGGAGAAGTTGCTGAAAAACCGCCGCGATACGCGGGCCGGATGCCGCATAGCGCGCGGCCGCCCAAGCTTTATACTGCGAACGGCGCAGATCTAAGCTTGCGGAGTGGTATCAGGCGCTGTTCCATGCCAGCCTGAGATCGGCGGTATTGCCGGACGCTGGCCCTGCGGGGCCGCCGCGTCTTCCAGAGAAGGATACAGAATATGCTTCGCCGTGTTGCAGTTTTCGGTTTGGCTCTCGGGGCGGTCGCCGCCGCGGGGTCCGCCTTCGCCCAGAACATCCCGACCATCCGGGTCGGGTGGACGATCCCCGCTGAAGAAGCCAAGTACTGGATGATGAAGCGCCCGGACAAATTCCCGAACCTGGGCAAAACCTACAAGATCGAATGGTCGCAGTTCAACGGCACCTCGCCGATGACCTCAGCGATGCAAGCGGGCGCACTTGATTGCGCGACGCAGGGCGTGCTGCCGATCGCGCAGAGCATGGCGGCGGGCAACTTGCAGCTTTACGTCGTCGCCCAGCACGTGGGCGAGCGGCCCGGCAGTTTCTCGGTCTATTGGGCGGTGAAGGATGACTCTCCGATCAAGACGGTTGCTGACCTGAAGGGCAAGACCGTTGGCATCTCGGTGATCGGCGGTGGCACCCACGGCCCATTCATGATGATGCTGCGCAAGAACGGCGTCGATCCGGACAAGGACATCAAGCTGGTCGAGGTCGGCTTTGCGCTCTCCGAGGATGCTCTGCGCTCCGGCCGCGTCGATGCGGTCAACATGAACCAGCCCTTCGCCGCACGCGCGGAAGCCAAGGGCGGTACCCGCAAGCTGTTCGCGCTGTCCGAAGTGGTGCCGAACATCGTCCACATCCTGGAAGCCTGCCGGAAGGATTTCGTCGACAAGAATCCGGAACTGGGGTCGGCCTACGTGAAGGACATCACCGCCGCGATGAAGATGGCTGTCGCCAATCGCGAGGAGACCATGAAGGTGGTCTCGGAGGTGATGAAGGCGCCGATCCCGGTGCTCGACACCTATCTCCTGAAGCCGAACGACTTCGCGCGCGAGCCGGGCGCTGCCCCGAACTTTGAGGGCATCCAGGCCATGTTCGACGTCTACACCGATGCGAAGATGCTGCCGAAGAAGCTCGATGCCTCGGTGCTGAAGCATCCGAAGATCGTCGCTCCGATGGAGTGACGCGGCGGGCTTTGGGCGGCGATCTCTGTGCGCGAAAGTGTGGAGAGGTCGCCTCGCTCAAACCTCGTTACGGCGCCGGGACAAATCCGGACTTTTCGGCGCCGTGCATATTTCCCGCACGCACCTGCGCAGCCATTTGTGTGCGGGATCGGCATCCAGCCGGGGATGCCAGAGCATGGAAATCGTCAGCGAAGGCGTTTGCACCGGCAGCGGGAAGCAGTGCATTCCCGCGAGCAGATTTCCGGTATGCCGCTCCGGGACGCTGGCGACAAGATCGGACGCGCGAGCCACGGCGAGTGCTGCCGTGAAGCTTCCGACCGTCGCCACGATGTTCCGCGACAGACCGGCGCGCTTCAACGCTTCGTCGATCGGTCCGTATTCGAGACCGCGCCGCGAGACAAGAATGTGCCGGCCGCCTGCATAGCGCGCAGCCGTTATCTTGCCGCGACCAAGCGGATGACCTGTCCGTACCGCACCGACCAGGCGGTCGCGAAACAGCAATTGCGTGCGTAACTCCGGACCGGTCGTCCTGCCTGCGACGCCGGTTTCCAGATCGACGGAGCCATCGCGCAGAGGTTCGCTGTTGCGGTCCAGTTTCTGAACAAACCGAAGGCGGACACCGGGCGCCTCGCTGGCGATGCGCGCGATCAGGGCGGCGCCGAAATTCTCCACGAAGCCGTCGGTCGTCAATAGCGTGAACGTGTGCGTGATCGTAGCAAGGTTCAAGGCGGCGGCGGGACGCAGCACCGCCTCTCCGTCGTCGACGAGCTGACGGACCCGTTCACGCAACTCGATCGCGCGAGGAGACGGCACGAGGCTGCGACCGGCCCGGACCAGCAGCGGGTCGCCGGTCGCCTTGCGCAATCGCGCCAGCGTCCGGCTCGTGGCCGACGGGCTAAGCCGGAGCCGCCGCGCGGCGCGTGCGACGCTTCCTTCCGCGAGAAGCACGTCGAGGGCGGTCAGCAGATTGAGATCGGGACGCGTCATGACCCGCCTATGGGAGCGATTCCGATATAGAGCGTCTTATGCACTAATATACTGCAAATCGTGCGTCTATCGCCATACCAGCCGAATGGCTAGTTTTTGTGTCAGCCAAAGTCTCACCCAAGGAGCTGACATTGAAACCCGTTATTCCGGACCGGCTGGAGGTCGCTTCGCCCGAACACTCCACAAAACGCAGGGCACTGGCCGCTCTTTCGCTGTGCATGTTGCTCGCCTCGCTCGGGACCAGCATCGCGAACGTCGCTCTGCCTTCGTTCACGCAGGCCTTCGGCGCCTCGTTTCAGGATGTACAGTGGATCGTGCTCAGCTATCTGCTCACGAGCACGGCGCTGATGGTCGGAGTCGGGCGGCTCGGAGATGTCGTCGGACGACGGAAGTTGCTGCTGTCCGGAGTCGCCGTATTCACGCTCGCCTCGTTGCTTTCCGGAATCGCACCCACGCTCTCCGTACTGATCGCCTTTCGCGCGATGCAGGGGGCCGGAGCGGCGATCATGATGGCGTTATCGCTCGCGCTGGTGACAGACACGGTGTCGAAGGCCAGCATGGGCCGGGCAATGGGATTGCTCGGAGCAGCCTCCGCGATCGGTACGGCGCTGGGTCCGGCACTCGGCGGGTTCCTGATCGCTGCGGCCGGATGGCGCTCGATCTTCCTGATCGGGTTGCCGCTGGGCGTCCTCACGTTGCTGTTCACGCGGTACGTGCCGGACGATCGCGCGCGCGCAGCGCCAGAGGCTAGCGGCTTCGATATTGCCGGGATGCTGCTGCTTGCAGCGACGCTGTCGGCTTATGCGCTGGCGATGACGATGGGGCGCGGCAACTTCGGCTCCGCCAATGTCGCATTGCTGATTGCTTCACTGGTCGGCCTTGGATTGTTCGTGCTCGTCGAATCCCGCGCGGCATCGCCCTTGGTTCGTCTGGCGGCGCTTCGCGATGCGGGGCTTGGTGCTGGCCTCTCGATGAGTCTGCTGGTGTCCGCGGTGATGATGACAACGTTGCTGGTTGGTCCGTTCTACCTGTCCGGCGCACTGAAACTGCAGCCTGTTCATGTCGGACTCATCGTGTCGGTGGGGCCGGTTGTTGTAGCGCTGACTGGCGTACCTGCCGGCCGCATCGCCGACCGGCTTGGTGCGCAAGCGGTCATCGCCGCAGGCCTCGTCGTGATGACGGCGGGCTGTACCTTGCTCGCGATGATGCCTGAGGCTGCGGGCGTCACCGGTTACGTTGCGCCGCTCGTGATCGTGACGGCTGGATATGCGCTGTTCCAGACCGCCAACAACACCGCCGTGATGGCGGATGTCGCGGCGGATCGGCGTGGCGTCGTATCAGGCCTGCTCAACCTGTCACGCAATCTCGGCCTTATCACCGGCGCCTCGGCCATGGGTGCGGTGTTCGCGCTCGGCGCGGCCGAGACCACGCTAACGTCAGCCAGCGCGGCCGCCATCGCCGGTGGCACACGGATCAGTTTCGCGGTCGCAGCGATCCTTGTCGCGATCGCGGTCATGATCGCGATGGCAAGCATGGCGCGGGACTTTCGGCGGCCGCAAGACCGCCGGTAGCTCAAGCGGGGAGGTCCTCTACTCAGGCCACTCCGCATTACCCGCATGTGTGACCGCGCCCTTGTCGGCCTGACCGACGAGCTGCGCATATTTGGCAAGCAGCCCCGCAGCGTGACGCGGCTTCGGCGCGGTCCATGCGGCCATGCGGCGGGTCAATTCGGCATCGTCGATCAGCACGTCGATCGTGCGCGCTGCGCCGTCGATCCGGATGCGGTCGCCGTTCTGCACGATGGCCAGCGGTCCACCCACGGCGGCTTCCGGCGCGATGTGGCCGATGCACATGCCGCGCGTTGCGCCGGAGAACCGGCCATCGGTGAGGAGGGCGACCTTCTCGCCCATCTGCTGGCCGTAGATGATCGCAGTGGTGCCGAGCATCTCGCGCATCCCCGGGCCGCCCTTGGGGCCTTCGTAGCGGATGATCAGTACTTCGCCGGCCTTGTAGTCGCGCTTGCGCACCGCTTCGGTGCAGGCATCCTCGCCATCGAAAACGCGCGCAATGCCCTCGAACACCAGTGATTTCAGCCCGGCGACCTTCAGCAAGGCGCCATCCGGAGCCAGATTGCCCCTCAGCACCGCGAGCCCGCCATCCGGCCGGATGGCGTTCTCGGCGCGCCGCACGATCTCACCGTCTGCGTCCGGCGCCGCGGCATGCTCCTCCGCAAGCGTGCGGCCGGTGACCGTCAGCACGTCGCCGTGCAGATGGCCGGAGCGGATCAGTTCGCGAATGATGATCGACACTCCACCGATGTCGTGGACGTCTTTCGCCAGGAAGCGCCCGCCTGGACGCAGATCGCCGATCAGCGGCGTGCGCGCGAAAACGTCGGCGACGTCGTCGAGCGTGAAGACGATGCCGGCTTCGTTGGCGATCGCCGGTAGATGCAGGGCTGCGTTGGTCGAGCCCCCGGTCGCGGCAACAATGGCGGCGGCGTTCTCGAGCGACTTGCGGGTAACGAGGTCGCGTGGCAGCGGCCCGCCGCGTTTCAGGATATCCATTACGATCCCGCCCGCGCGCTGTGCGATCGCCGAGCGTTGCGCATAGACACCCGGCACCATCGCCGAGTTCGGAACCGTGAGGCCGAGCACTTCCGACACCATTGCCATGGTGTTGGCGGTGAATTGCCCGGGGCAGGCGCCGATCGACGGCAGCGCGGCCCGCTCCATCACCGCCAGCGCCTCTTCCTTCATCTGGCCGGTCTGCACCGCGCCGACGCCTTCATAGGCATCGAGGATGGTCACGTCTTTTCCATGCAGGCGCCCGGGCAGCGCCGAGCCGCCATAGACGAAGACGGCCGGCACGTTGACGCGCACCATCCCCATCATCGCGCCAGGCAAGGTCTTGTCGCAGCCGCCAAAGGCGACGAGACCATCATAGGCGTGGCCCTGGACCACGGCCTCGATGGAATCGGCGATCACCTCGCGGCTGACGAGCGAAAATTTCATGCCCTCGTGGTTCATGCCGATGCCGTCCGAGACGGAGATCGTGGTGAATTCGCGCGGCGTGCCGCCGGCAGCCTCGATGCCCTCCTTTGCGGATTCGACTTGCGGATAATGCGTCATGTTGCAGGGCGTGGTGGTGCCCTTCATCGATGCGACGCCGATCATCGGTTTTGCGATCGCCTCGTCGTCGAGGCCCATGCCGCGCATGAAGGCACGATGCGGGGTCCGGTCGAGGCCGTCGCGGGTGATGGACGAACGCAGGCGCATTGAACATTCTCCGTCATCGCCCGCGAAAGCGGGCGATCCAGTAAACACGATGTTCCGAATTGTCCACTGATGCGCCGCCCGCGCGGCTGCGACTGTGGCGCGTTACTTGCGGTCGCGGTGCCACCCGACTTCTGCGTCCGGCTTGGCGTCGACCGAGGCGAAATAAGGCTTGATGTCGAGCAGCGGCGTGTTGTCGAGGCAGTCGATATTTCGGATCGACAATCTGGCGCCCTCAACCTTGATGAGCTTCACCACACTGAGCGCGATCGGATTCGGACGTACCGGCGAACGCAAGGCGAAGGTGCCGCGACCTTCGCCGTAATGCCGCGGCGTCTGCATCATGAGATCGCGGCGGGCGCGGTCCATCCAGTACAAAACGATCAGGTGCGTGCAGGTTTCGACCTTGTCGAGGCCGGCTGCGTAGCGCGGGTCGAGTTCGATCATGCAGACGGTGTCGGATTCTCCCGCATTTTTCGGGCAGTCCTCACGCCGGGTCCAGGGCGTCCGAATGCGGCCGATGAAATAAAGCCCGGCGTCGAAGGTTGCGGGCAGATCGATCGCGACCTCGCCCGGACGGACCCCGAACGGGTCGGCTTCAGCTTTTGCATCGGTGGTCATGGGTCGGGTCATGGCGCGGGTTTAGACGAAATCCCACCCGCGTGTCATGCGGCGCGCCGGACACCTCCTACAGAGACACAAAAAGTTAACGGACGCCCACAAAGTGGGCTTGCGCCCATCAAATTACCGTATAAAGATATCCTTATATCAATTTTGCGCCTCTGTACGTCGAGATGATGAACGATGTCCGGCACCTTGGCTTTTGAGACGATGCACGATGCGCTGCGCGCGGTGGCCGAAGGCACCCGGCTGCGCATCCTTGCGTTGCTAGCCGAGGCTGAATTGACGGTGTCGGACCTCACTGAAATCCTGCGGCAGTCGCAGCCGCGGATTTCGCGTCATCTCAAGCTGCTCGCCGAGGCCAACCTGATCGAGCGGCATCGGGAGGGCGCGTGGGCCTTCTTCCGGCTCGCCGAGGCCGGAGACAGCGCCGGCGTTGCCCGCATGATCGTTGAGCAACTGGATCCGGCCGATCCCATGATGGCGCGCGACCGCGAGAGGCTGGCAGCCGTGCGCGAAGCCCGCGCGGTTGCCGCTCAGAGCTATTTCCGCGAGCACGCCGCCGAATGGGATCGTATCCGCAAACTCCATGCCGCCGACGAGGCGGTGGAGCAGGCGATCGTGAAGGCGCTCGGCGACAAGCCGTTTCGTTCCTTGCTGGACCTCGGGACCGGCACAGGCCGAATGCTCGAATTGTTCGGCGCGCAGATTGAACGTGGGCTTGGCATCGACATGTCGCTCGACATGCTGCTGCTCGCCCGCGCACGACTCGAGCGCGCCGGCTTGCGCCATTGCAGCGTGCGGCAAGGCGATATCTACGATCTGTCGCTGCCGCGCGATTCCTTCGACGTGATCATCATCCATCAGGTGCTGCATTATCTCGACGATGGCGCACGCGCGATCCGTGAGGCGGCGCGTGTGCTGGCACCATCAGGCCGCCTGCTGATCGTCGATTTCGCACCACACGAACTCGAGTTCCTGCGCGAGGAACACGCGCATCGCAGGCTCGGCTTCGCGCCGGATACCATGGCGCAGTGGCTCGCTGCCGCGGGCCTCGACGTCACGAAGCACAAGAGCATCGCGCCGGAACGCGGCACGGACGGCAAGATCGCCGTGTCGCTCTGGCTTGCACAGGACCGGCGGGTGCGGATCGCCGGGCGTCAGGAGGTTGCATGACCATTGATATCGCGCGCCGGGTCAACCGGGTTGTGAACGGGCGCGGCAAGACGCTGAACGTGTCGTTCGAGTTCTTCCCGCCGAAGACGGAACAGATGGAGCGCTCGCTGTGGGAGGCCATCGAACGGCTGGCGCCACTCGAGCCGAGTTTTGTGTCGGTGACCTATGGCGCCGGCGGGTCGACCAGAGAGCGCACGCACGCGACCGTGAAGCGCATGCTCGACGAGACCGCATTGTTGCCTGCGGCGCATCTCACTTGCGTCGATGCGACGCGCGAGGAGGTGGATGCGGTCATCCGCAATTATCGTGACATCGGTGTCAGGCACATTGTCGCGCTGCGCGGTGATCCGACGGGCGGTGTCGGCGCGGCTTACGCGCCGCATCCGGGAGGTTATCAGAATGCTGCCGATCTGGTTGCTGGCATCAAGCGGATCAGCGATTTCGAGGTGTCGGTTTCGGCATATCCCGAAAAACATCCCGACTCGCGTCACGCCAATGTCGATCTCGACATGCTGCAGGCTAAGGTCGATGCCGGTGCGACGCGGGCGATCACACAGTTCTTCTTCGAGAATGACCTGTATTTTCGTTTCGTCGACCGCGTGCGCTCGCGCGGCATCGACATCCCCATCGTGCCCGGGATCGTACCGGTTCAGAACTTCAATCAGGTCAGGAACTTCGCCGAACGCTGCGGAACGTTCATCCCGAGTTGGCTCGCCGAGCGGTTCGAGGGCCTCGACGACGACGTATCGACACGCAAGCTGGTCGCCGCAGCAATCGCAGCCGAGCAGGTCTTCAACCTCGCGGATCGCGGTGTCACCGATTTCCACTTCTACACCATGAATCGCGCCGATCTCGTCTACGCAATCTGCCACATGCTGGGGCTGCGCCCCGCCGAGAAAGCGGCGGCGTGATGCGTGATTCCATCTGTCATGTTTTGTCATGGGCGGCACAGGTCCGGACAAGGACGAAGGATAGGAAGCTTTCGTGACCCAAAAGCAGTCAAAAACCGAATCCACACTCCGCGCGCTCGCCGCCGACCGAATCCTGCTGCTCGACGGCGGCATGGGAACGATGCTGCAGCAGCACCGCTTCGACGAGGCCGCGTTCCGCAACACCCGCTTCAAGGATTGGCAGCGCGACGTTCGCGGCAATAACGATCTGCTGACGCTGACGCAGCCCGATGCGGTGCGCGAAATCCATCTCGCCTATTTCCAGGCCGGCGCCGATATCGTCTCGACCAACACGTTCTCATCCACCGTGATCGCGCAGGCCGACTACGGCATGGAGAGCCTCGTCCCCGAACTGAACCGCGTATCGGCGCAGCTTGTCCGCGAGGCGGCGGAGACCGCGGCGAAGCGCGACGGCCGCCCCCGTTTTGTGGCTGGTGCCATCGGTCCAACCAACCGGACCGCGTCCATTTCGCCGGACGTCAACAATCCCGGATTTCGCGCGGTGTCATTCGACGAACTGAAGGCAGCCTATGCCGAACAGGCGTCGGCGCTGCTCGAGGGCGGCGTCGATGTGCTGCTGCTCGAAACCATTTTCGATACGCTCAACGCCAAGGCCGCGCTTTACGCCATTGCTGAACTTGAGGACGCTCGCGGCGAGAAGATCCCGGTGATGATTTCCGGAACCATCACCGATCTATCGGGCCGCATGCTTGCTGGACAGACTCCCGAGGCATTCTGGAATTCCATCCGACATGCGTCGCCGCTTTCGGTCGGGCTGAATTGCGCGCTTGGCGCAAAGGAGATGCGTGCGCACATCGCCGAACTCTCGCGTGTCGCCGATACGCTGATCTGCGCCTACCCGAATGCGGGCCTACCGAACGAGTTCGGGCTGTACGACGAAAGCCCCGAACACATGGCAGGGCTGCTCTCGGAATTCGCCGCGTCCGGCCTCGTCAATATTGTCGGCGGCTGCTGCGGTACGACGCCCGAGCACATGCGCGCCATTGCGCAGGCGGTCGCCGACAAGAAGCCGCGCGCGATCCCCGTGATCGAGCGGCGGCTGCGCCTTTCTGGTCTTGAGCCCTTCACGCTGACCGACGCCATTCCGTTTGTGAATATCGGCGAGCGCACGAACGTGACCGGCTCCGCCAAGTTCCGCAAGCTCATAACGGCCGGCGATTACCCGGCGGGTCTCGCCATTGCCCGAGAGCAGGTCGAGAACGGGGCGCAGATCATCGACGTGAACATGGACGAAGGGCTTCTCGATTCCGAGAAGGCCATGGTCACCTTTCTCCATCTCATCGCCGCCGAGCCCGATATTGCGCGGGTGCCGATCATGATCGACTCGTCGAAGTTCGAGGTCATGGAAGCCGGCCTGAAATGCGTGCAGGGCAAATGCGTGGTCAACTCGATCTCGCTTAAGGAGGGTGAGGAAGCCTTTATTCATCACGCCAAGATCGTGCGCCGCTATGGCGCTGCGGTCGTAGTGATGGCGTTCGACGAACAGGGTCAGGCCGACAATATCGAGCGCAAGACCGCGATCTGCGCGCGCGCCTACGACATTCTGGTCAACCGGGTCGGTTTTCCGCCCGAGGATATCATCTTCGATCCGAATATCTTCGCGGTCGCGACCGGCATCGAGGAGCACAGCAATTACGGCGTCGCATTCATCGAGGCGGCGCGTTTTATCCGCGAGAAGCTGCCTCACGCGCATGTCTCGGGCGGAGTTTCCAATCTGTCCTTCTCGTTCCGTGGCAATGAGCCGGTGCGCGAGGCGATGCATTCGGTGTTTCTGTTCCACGCCATCAAGGCCGGCATGGACATGGGCATCGTCAATGCCGCGCAGATGGCGGTTTATGATGATCTCGATCCCGAGTTGCGCGAGGCCTGCGAGGATGTGGTGCTCAACCGCCGCGAGGACGCGGCCGAGCGCCTTCTCGATATCGCCAAGCGGTTTTTCGGTCAGACCCGCGAAAAGACCGAAGCTGATCTTGCCTGGCGCGGCTGGCCGGTCGGCAAGCGGCTGTCGCATGCGCTGGTGCATGGCATCACCGATTTCATCACGGTCGATACCGAGGAAGCGCGTCAGGCGGCCAAACGTCCGCTCGACGTGATCGAAGGCCCGCTGATGGATGGCATGAATGTCGTCGGCGACCTCTTCGGCTCCGGAAAGATGTTCCTGCCTCAGGTGGTGAAGTCCGCACGCGTGATGAAGCAGGCGGTTGCCTATCTCATGCCATTCATGGAGGAGGAGAAGGCGGCTAACGATAAAGGCCAGAGCAATTCGAACGGAAAAATCCTTCTCGCGACCGTCAAGGGTGACGTGCACGACATCGGCAAGAACATCGTCGGCGTCGTGCTCCAGTGCAACAATTACGAGGTGATCGATCTCGGCGTTATGGTGCCGGCAGCAAAGATCCTCGAGACGGCGCGGGAACAGCAAGTCGACATCATCGGGCTGTCCGGATTGATTACGCCTTCACTCGACGAGATGTGCCATGTCGCGGCAGAGATGGAGCGCCAGAATTTCGATCTCCCGCTGTTGATCGGCGGGGCAACCACGAGCCGCGTGCACACGGCGGTGAAGATCCACCCGAATTACAAGACGGGCCAGGCGGTCTACGTCACCGATGCGAGCCGCGCGGTCGGCGTCGCGCAGTCGCTGATGTCGAAGGACGCGCGGGCCGCCTATGTCGAGAACACCCGCACCGAGTATGCTCAGATCGCGGCGGCTCATGCGCGGGGGCAGGACGACAAGAAGCGGCTGACGTTGGCCGAGGCCCGCGCCAAATCGCTGACCCTCGATCCCGCAATCACGCTCGCGCCGAAGCCGCAATTTCTCGGCACGAAGGTTTTTGAAAATTATCCGCTGGCTAAGCTTGTCGACTATATCGACTGGACACCGTTTTTCGCCACCTGGGAACTGACCGGCCGTTACCCCCAGATCCTGCATGACGAGAAATACGGCGAAGCCGCGCGGTCACTATTTGCCGATGCACAGGCGATGGTGAAGCAGATTGTCGACGAGCAATGGGTGCAGGCGTCCGCAATTGTCGGTTTCTGGCCGGCGGCGCGGGACGGCGACGACGTCCGAGTCTTCGACGAGGCGGGCAGCACTCAGATCGCGACGCTGCATGGGCTTCGTCAGCAGATCGCGCGTCGGGACGGAAGGTCGAACGTGTCGATCGCGGATTTCGTCGCGCCTGGCAGCGGTGCACCGGTCGACCACGTCGGCGCCTTTGTCGTGACGGCCGGCATCGGAGAGGATGTCATTGCCACGCGCTTCAAGCGCGCCAACGACGATTATTCGGCGATCATGATGTCGGCCCTGGCCGATCGGCTGGCAGAGGCCTTCGCCGAACATCTGCATCAGCGCGTACGCAAGGAGTTCTGGGGCTACGCGCCTGACGAATCCTTTACCCCTGCCGAACTGATCGCGGAGAGCTATCAGGGTATCCGCCCGGCCCCGGGTTATCCCGCGCAGCCCGATCACACCGAGAAGGAGACGTTGTTCCGACTTATCGGCGGAAACCGCATCGGCGTGAGCCTGACCGAGAGTTTCGCGATGTGGCCCGGCGCTTCGGTCTGCGGGCTCTATTTCAGCCACCCGCAGAGCAACTATTTCGGTGTCGGCAAGATCGAGCGTGATCAGGTGGAGGATTACGCGCGCCGCAAGCGCTGGAGCGTGAGCGAGTGTGAGCGCTGGCTCGCTCCGATCCTCAACTACAATCCCGGCGATATCGGCAAGGCGCGCGCCGCGTAATACCTGCGCAATCGCAAAGAGATCCAGATATGAAAGCACCGGAGCGGTTGCCCGCTCCGGTGCTTTAAACTCTGACCGCCCCAATTACGCCGCGGCGGATGTTGGTCTTATAGCTTTACCCCAAGAATCTCAGAACGCTCCAAGCAGAACCGCGCTCACGAACGTGAAAACGGCAAAAACGGCGAGGACGTTGAGTTTCAAGGAAAGATCCATAAGGCCTCCCTTCGCTGTCATTGTTCCACCTTAACAGATTGTCATGCGCACTCGAAGGCCTTAACGCCGCGCCCGAGACAAAGTGCCGCCCGCATCGAGGAAAAAGCTCTGCGTCTCGCGGCTAACCCGATGACATTTCATTACAATTTATTTTTTCACATTGCGCCGCAACAGCCGCTAAGTCATTGATTTTGCTTGGTACGATTTTCAGCCTGAAATTGAATTGTTCAGTTGTTTTCGCGTCTCACTGGCTACCCGCCGAGGCGCTCCGCGATCCGGCGCGCTCCCGGCAGAACGAAGAAGGCTGTCAACGCCGCAATCGGCCAGGCGACAACAAATGCCCTGACCCATTGCCGCAGAAAATCGGGATCGAACCCGACGGCAAGCCAGGTCGCGACAAAGGTCACGATCACACAAATGACGAGGGTCATCAGCGCGCCAGTCAGCGCCCGCACCCGCCAGTTCATCGTTCTCTCCCGGCATCCGACTCAAATTCACCAGCGGCCGGACGATAAGCGGCAGCGGGGGCGTAGTCACCATTCGGTAACGATAACGAAACCTCCGTCGCGGCGGTGAATGAGCCGTTAACGGAGTCGTTCGCATTGTCGGCCTCATGCTGCGGATGTTGTGTCGTCACTGGCGCAGATGCGTCATTGGGATGTGCCTGCTCCTGCTCGCTGGTTGCGCCGGTCATTATTTCGCCCAGCGCGAACCGTGGCGGAAGGAGGCCGAACTCGCGTGCCTGAAATCAGGTGCGGTGAGGGAAAGCGGCACCATCGTCCGTATCGAACCGATCAACGGACCCGGCGTCTGCGGCGCAGATTTTCCGATGAAAGTGGTTGCGCTCGGCGATCAGCCCTTGATGGGCTATTCGGACCTGCGTCCTCCGGGATCGGTGCCAAACGCCGGTCCAAAACGCTGGCCGCTGACAGCCGCGCCGAGCGCGCGCACTGTACCGCAGGCAACTCCGGACGATGAACCTCAATTTTCGAACCCGGCGCGCTCAACGGCAATTCAGCGCCAGCCGCTGGCGCCATCGCAACCGGGTGCCCGCAATGTCGGCGCGCCGATGAAGATCGCGCCGGGCGACGATGACGGTGGATACCGCCAACCGGCGGCGCGATCGCCGGGTTATGCTGCGGCTGTGCCGGCCCAGTCCACGGTGCCAATGAGCCGCGGAGCGATTTCGGCGCTCGGTCCGGTGGAGATAAAGCCGTCGGCCACGCTCGCCTGTCCCATGGTTTCGGCACTCGACCGCTGGATCATCGATTCAGTTCAACCGGCGGCGCATCGATGGTTTCGTCAGCAGGTGGTGGAGATCAGACAGATTTCGGCCTATTCGTGCCGTGGAATGAACGGCCAGCCGGGTGCTCGGATTTCCGAACATGCCTTCGGCAACGCGCTCGACATTGCAGGCTTCACTTTGGCCGACGGACGCAACATCACCGTGAAAAATGGCTGGCGCGGGTCGCCGGAAGAGCAGGGCTTCCTGCGCGATGTGCAGGGCGCTGCGTGCGAACAATTCAATACCGTACTCGCGCCGGGCTCCAATCGCTTCCATTATGACCACTTTCATTTCGATCTGATGCGGCGGGGAAGCGGCAACCGCATCTGCAATCCGGATTCGATACCGGGCGAGGTGATCGCGGCACGTGTCGCGCGTGAGCGAGGCTATGCGTTGCGACCGGTTCCGCCACTTCCGGGCGCGTACGCACGATCAGGCTCGACGTCACGCAACGCAGCGCTCGGCGGCAGACCCCGGACCGCGGCAGCGTCCGCTCCAAGGTCGACGGGCAAGCGTAACATTTACGATGACGACGACTGGATCGAAGACGATGGGCCGCGGCCAGCGGAGTGAACCATCGCTTGGCGCAATCCCTGCCGCGCCGATCCGTGTTAAGCGTTGCAAATTGTTGGTTGGGCGCTGCAGGAAGGGCGCTGAGAGATGAATGACCATTCTCACGCGCATGCCGGTCATTCGCATTCCCACGCACCGCAGGATTTCGGCCGCGCATTTGCCATTGGCGTTGCTCTCAATCTGGCCTTTGTCGGGGTTGAGGCGGCTTTCGGCATTATTGCCAATTCCACTGCGCTGCTCGCCGATGCGGGGCATAATCTCAGTGACGTCATCGGACTGCTGATCGCCTGGGGCGCTGCTACGCTCGCGAAACGTCCGCCGACCGAGCGCTACACCTTTGGTCTGCGCGCCAGTTCCATTCTCGCTGCGCTTGGCAATGCGCTTTTGCTCATGTTCGCCTGCGGCGCCATTGCCTGGGAGGCCATCTGGCGCTTCACCAATCCGGAACCGGTCGCGAGCCTGACTGTGATGGCCGTCGCCGGTGCGGGCATTCTGATCAATGGCTTCACCGCCTGGCTCTTCATGAGCGGTCGCGATAGCGATCTGAATATCCGCGGCGCCTACCTGCATATGGTCGCGGACGCGGCGGTTTCACTCGGCGTAGTCGTTGCGGGCGCCGCAATCCTGATGACCGGCCGGCTCTGGATTGATCCTCTGACCAGCCTTGCGATCGTTGCCGTGATCCTGTGGAGCACGTGGGGGTTGCTGCGTGACTCGATCGGGCTCGCGCTTGGCGCAGTGCCCGCTCATATCAACCTTGCCGGCGTGAGAGCCTATTTGCAGGGCCTGCCGGGCGTCGCGCGTATTCACCACCTGCATATTTGGGCGCTAAGCACCAACGAGGTCGCGCTTACCGCTCATCTGGTGATGCCGGCGGGGCATCCCGGAGACGCATTTTACAGGCGTGTTGAGCACGAATTGGCGGAGCGGTTCGGCATTGCGCACCCGACCCTGCAGGTGGAGCTCGCCGAGGAGGCCGATGAGAATGCCGGAGTCGAGACTCAGGGGATTTGATGAGCCGTGACGCCCAAGCGGTTGCAAATCCGATATCGGATGCTGCATTCTGCCGCAGGTGTATTTAGCCCGCATTCATCGGCCTCCGGGCTAATTCGCACGGGGCTAACCGAGTAAGGATTTGCAATGAATATGCGCAAGACTTTGCCCGCGATGGCGGCGCTGACTGCGTTTGCCGCGCTGACGGCATTCGCTAGCGTTGCGGACGCGCGCGACGGCTGCGGTCGCGGCTGGTATTACAACGGCTATCGTTGTGTGCCGGAGGGGCCTCCTCCCGGCGCCTATATCCCGCCGCCGCCTCCGAGCTATGCACCGCCGCCGCCGCGCCGTTACGGGCCGAGCGGTTTTGTTCCTGCCGGGGCCGACCGTTGGGGCAAGCCCCAATATTACCCGAACCGCGGACGATGCCCGCAGGGCTACACGGTGCAGTCCGGGCTGTGCAAGCCGTATCGCGGCTACTGATCGGGGCTGCGCGAGCGGTCTGAAAAGCAAGAGCGGCCGGCGCCTGCCGGCCGCTCTTTTTATTGCGGCGACTTGTTATCCGGGCGGCTTGCCGTAGCCGCCTGCAGTCGGCACCTGGATGATGATGGCCTCGCCGGCATCGATCACGGTGGCGTCGCAGCCGTTGAGCATTTCGATGCTGCCGTCTTTACGACGCACTGAATTTTTGCCGGCCTGACCGGCTTCGCCACCCGCCAGCCCGAATGGCCGCACGCGGCGATGGCCGGACAGGATGGTGCATTCCATCTTCTCGAGGAAACGGATGGTGCGTCGGATGCCATCGCCGGCATGCCACTGGCCTGTTCCACCCGACCCTTTCCTGATGTGGAAGTCCTCCAGCATAACCGGATAACGGAATTCCAGAATTTCCGGATCGGTGAGGCGGGTATTGGTCATGTGGGTATGCACGGCATCGGTGCCGTTGAAGCCGGGGCCGGCCGGTGAGCCGGAGCAGATCGTCTCGTAATACTGATAGCGTCCGTTCCCAAAATTCAGGTTGTTCATCGTGCCCTGCGCGGCGGCGAGTGCGCCGAGTGCGCCGAACAGGCAATTGGTCACGGCCTGTGACACTTCGACATTGCCGGCGACGACGGCGGCTGGATATTCCGGCGTCAGCATCGTGCTTTTCGGGATGACGATGTTGATCGGCCGCAGACACCCCGCATTCATGGGGATGTCGTCGTCGACCATGACACGGAAGACGTAAAGGACGGCGGCGCGCGTCACAGGTTCCGGCGCGTTGAAGTTGGTAGGCTGCTGTTCCGATGTGCCGGTAAAATCGACGGTCGCTTCGCGCTTTTTCTTGTCGACCGTGATCTTCACCCGGATCACCGTGCCCTGGTCCATCTCGTAGGAAAATTCTGAATCGTGCAGCCTGTCGATCACGCGCCGCACGCTTTCGGCAGCGTTGTCCTGAACATGCATCATATAGGCCTGCACGACCGGCAGCGAAAACTGCGCGACCATCCGCGCGAGCTCCTGCACGCCCTTCTCGTTCGCGGCGATCTGCGCCTTCAGGTCGTTGATGTTCTGAACCGGATTACGCGCTGGATATTTCGCGCCGGTGAGCGCTGCGTAAATCTCCTTCTCGCGGAAGCGCCCGCGATCGACCAGCTTGAAATTGTCGAGATAGACGCCTTCCTCCTCGATCGTTGTCGCATTTGGCGACATCGAGCCCGGCGAGATGCCGCCGACATCGGCATGGTGGCCGCGTGAGGCGACCCAGAACAGGATCGCTCGCTTAGCCTTGTCGAACACCGGCGTGCAAACCGTGATATCCGGCAGATGAGTGCCGCCATTGTAGGGGGCGTTGATCGCGTAAACGTCGCCGGGGCGGATACTGCCCTTGTTCTCGCGGATAATGGTTTCGACCGCCCGATCCATCGACCCCAGGTGCACCGGCATGTGCGGCGCGTTGGCAACCAGCGCACCGTCGCCGGAAAAAACCGCGCAGGAGAAGTCGAGCCGCTCCTTGATGTTGACCGAATAGGCGGTGTTCTGCAGCGCCACGCCCATCTGCTCGGCGATCGACATGAACAGGTTGTTGAAGACCTCCAGCATGACCGGGTCGGCCCTCGTACCCACAGCCGCCATGCGCTTCAGCTTCGCAATGCGAGTTAGCACGAGATGGTTTTTCGCGGTCAGGGCCGCTTGCCAGCCTGGCTCCACCACGATGGTCTGGTGCGGCTCGATGACGATGGCGGGACCCTTGACCTTGTGCCCGGGCCTCAGCTGATCGCGGATGTAAACTGCGGCCTTGTGCCATTTCCCGTCGGAAAAAAACCGCGTGCGGCGCGCAGGCGAGGGGAGCTTGCCGCGGGTGGTCTTGAGGGCACGCTCACGGAATTTCGCGCCGCCGCCGATCGCTTCGACTGAAACGGCCTCAACGACAAGCTGCTTGGTGCGGTCGATGAACCCGAACTGCGCCTTGTGCGCTTTTTCGAATGCCCGAGTCATGGCCGTGATGGTACCGGCTTCCACCACCAGCGCCGTGTCGGTTCCGGCGTAGCGAATATGCGCGCGCGCGATCACCTTGATGCCACGCACGGGCACGCCCTGTCCCGCCACCTCGTCTTTCACCGCCTTGCCGAGTTTCTTGCCGAGCCGCTTGAGCGCCGCTTGGGCCCTCTTTCCCAGCGGTTCCTCGATTGCCTGCTGGCGTGTCGCGCGAATGTCTGCGAGCCCCATGCCGTAGGCCGAAAGCAGTGATGAGAACGGATGGATCAGGACCGAGGTCATGCCGAGCGCATCGGCGACGAGGCACGCATGCTGGCCGCCCGCGCCGCCGAAACAGTTCAGCGCATAGCGGGTCACGTCGTATCCGCGCTGCACCGAAATCTTCTTGATCGCGTTCGCCATGTTCTCGACCGCGATGCGGATGAAGCCGTCCGCGATATCTTCGGGTGTCTTGCCGCCGCCGACTTCCTTGGCCAGCGCAGCGAAACCGTCGCGAACCGCGCTGTCATCGAGCGGCTGGTCCTGCCCGGCGCCAAAGATTTTCGGGAAGAAGTCCGGGATGAGCTTTCCCGCCATGACATTGGCGTCGGTGACAGCGAGAGGGCCGCCGCGGCGGTAGCAGGCTGGCCCCGGATTGGCGCCCGCCGAATCCGGGCCGACGCGAAAGCGCGCGCCGTCGAAATGCAGAATCGAGCCGCCACCGGCCGCGACCGTGTGAATGCGCATCATCGGGGCGCGCATGCGCACGCCTGCGACTTCGGTCTCGAACGCACGCTCGTATCCGCCGGCATAATGCGACACGTCGGTCGAGGTGCCGCCCATGTCGAACCCGATCACGCGGGGAAACCCCGCTTCGCGCGCCGTCTCCGCCATGGACACGACGCCGCCGGCAGGTCCGGACAGGATCGCATCCTTGCCGTGGAACAGATCGGCGGCAGTGAGCCCGCCGGAAGACATCATGAACATCAACCGGGCGCCTGAGGCACGTGCATCGAGGGCGCCATCGACCTGCTGCACATAGCGCCGCAGGATAGGCGACAGATACGCATCCACGACCGTCGTATCGCCGCGTCCGACAAGCTTGATCAGCGGCGAAACCTCGTGGCTGACCGAAACCTGCGGGAAGACGCGCCGCGCAATCTCCGCAACCTGCTGTTCATGCTCCGGATAGCGGTAGGCATGCATGAAGACGATTGCCGCGGCGCGGATGCCGTCGTCGTAAGCGCGCTGCAGCTCTCGCTCGACCGCCGCAAGGTCAGGGGCAACTTCGATCGTCCCGTCGGCGCGGACCCGCTCGTTGACCTCGATCACACGTTCGAACAGCATGTCGGGCTTGACGATCTCCTTCGCGAAGATTTTCGGCCGCGCCTGGTAGCCGATACGGAGCGCATCGCGAAAACCCTTCGTGGTCAGGAGGAGCGTGCGTTCGCCCTTGCGCTCGAGAAGCGCATTGGTTGCGACCGTGGTGCCCATCTTCACCGCCCCGATCCGTCCTGCGGGGATTGGCTCGTCGGGGCTTAATCTGAGCAATTCGCGGATGCCATGCACCGCAGCGTCGCGATAAGCCTCGGGGTTTTCCGACAGGAGCTTATGCGCGACCAGATGGCCGTCCGGCTTCCGCCCGACAATGTCGGTGAAGGTGCCGCCACGGTCGATCCAGAAATCCCACGATGTGTTCGGGGACGTCGCGCGAGGTGTGGATGAAGAACGCTTGCGGTTACGGACCATCGTGGTGCATTTCGTAACGGAGGGACGGCGGGCCATGCTGTGATGATTGCGGCGCTGCCGCAAGCCGGGCACAAGGTCGATCAGGGCAACGTTTGACGGTCGCCGCGAGTTGGCGCAATGCCTATTCCGAACGGGAGACGATTGGGTGCGACGGATCGGAAAGTGGATCGGGGCAAGGCTCGGCGGCGGCGGGATTGAGCCCGCAACGCAGGCGGGCGCCATCCCGTACACGATTGTGAAGGGGACGCCGGTCTTCCTGCTGATCACGTCGCGGGGCACCGGCCGCTGGATTTTCCCGAAAGGGGCCCCGATTGCAGGCTATGAGCTCTGGCAGGTCGCAGCGCGCGAGGCCTTCGAAGAGGCGGGCGTCGAGGGCGACGTCGAAACCGTTCCGGTCGGGCGGTATCGTGGGCTGAAAGGCAGCATTCGCACGGCGCCGATCGACGTACAGATGTTTCCGCTGAGGGTGGTGCGGCAACTTGACGTTTGGCCCGAGAAGGACCGGCGTCACCGGCACTGGGTGATGCTTCCGGAGGCGCGGCGGCTGTTGTCGGAGCCGGACCTGGCGGAGATGGCCATGCTCATTCACGCGCGGGTGGTGAAAGGTATTCAGCCGGCAAAGGCGGCCATCACTGCGTAAAAAACGCCGGCAAGCATGGCCGTGGCCGGGACGCTGATGACCCAGGCGGCTGCGATGCCGACCACGTGCTGGCGCCGGACGAGCTTGCGCCGCTCCCGCTTCTGATAATTGATCAGAGCCTGCTCCGGCGTTTTGTTCAGCTTGGACGGTTCCAGAAATAGGGAGCGGGGCCGCACGGCGCGATTAGGCACGCCCTTGTTGGTGAGAAATTCGCGCAAATAGCCCACGCCGAAAATTGCGCCGATCGCAGTATGTGTAGACGAAATCGGCATGCCGAAAGCGGAGGCTACGAGCACTGTGATCGCAGCCGATAAGGCGACACAGAACGCGCGTATCGCATCCATCTTGGTAATTTTCTCGCCGACGGTGCGGATGAGTTTCGGGCCGAACAGCGCAAGCCCGATCGCGATGCCGACCGCGCCGATCAGCAGGACCCAGAATGGCAACTCGACACGGTCGGGCGAGGTATCGCCGGATGTGGCTGTCGATACGATTGCTGCGAGCGGGCCCACGGCATTGGCGACGTCGTTTGCGCCATGCGCGAAGGACAATAGCGCCGCAGAACAGATCAGGGGAAGCGTGAACAGCGCGCTCACATCCTTGCGCCGGTTCTCCATGCGGCGCGCGCGCACCCGCACCCAGGGCCGGGCCGCGAAATATCCGCCGGCGCAGGCTGCGAGGCCCCCAGCTACAGTGACGTAATGAGGCGGATTCCAGATCCGGCTCAGTCCCTTGGTAATAAGATACATGGCGAAGACGCCGGACATCAGCGCGATAATCGCTGGGACCCAGCGCTGCGCCGCATCGACCTTGTTGGCGCGAAACAGCACCGCCCATTTGATAAAGCCGAGCAAACCCGCCGCAATCAGGCCGCCCATGATCGGCGAGATGACCCAGCTTGCGGCAATTGCTCCGATCACCGGCCATACGACCATTTTGACGCCCGCCGCGGCGACGCCGGCACCCATCACCCCACCAATCACCGAATGCGTTGTCGACACCGGCGCGCCGAGAAAAGTTGCGAGATGGATCCACGCCGCGGCCGCGAGCAGCGCCGACGACATCACCAGCACGAAATGAAGCGCGGGCAGGTTGGCGTCGGGCCGTAGCAGGTCCCTTGAGATCGTCCGCACGACATCGCCGCCTGCAATCAGCGCACCGGCTGCCTCGCAAACGGCGGCGATCGCAAGCGCGCTCCCCATCGTCAGCGCGCGGCTTCCGACCGCCGGACCCATATTGTTGGCGACGTCGTTTGCGCCGATGCTGAGCGCCATATAGGCCGCGATCAATGCCGCGATCACCACAAGGTAGCTGAGCGGCCCGCTCGCCACCGACAGGCTTGCCAGCGCGAAAGTGCCGATCAGGAACAGGATCAGAAGGCCGGGAGTGGCCAGCGAGCGGGTCAGATCCTGCGTCGCATGTTCGATCTGGACGACCTTTTTCAGGTCCTTGTCGAGTACACTCTTAGCCAACGGCGTTCCGCCATCCTGCGTAAAATGAGAGCACGCCGTTAGCATGTCCGGACTGGAAAGACATGCCGCGCCGCACCGAACCTGTTGAAATGTCGGGCGGTTCCCGAACCCGCGGGGCCGCGCTTTAAGGCCTCCCCTTGCATGGCGGGGCAGTTCGGCGCGATGCTTGCATCGCCGCCGTAAAATTTCCCTCCTCAGGAGAGCGAGATGACGATGCTGATGCGCGTGTTTGCAGTTGCGCTGATTTCGGCCGGGCTGGCCGGAACTGTTCAGGCCCAGACCTCATGGGACATGCCGACGCCTTATCCGGACAATAATTTCCATACCCGCAATGCTGCGCAATTTGCGGCCGATGTGGACAAGGCCACCGGCGGTTCACTGAAGATCAAGCTCCATTCCGCCGGCTCGCTGTTCAAACATCCCGAGATCAAGCGCTCGGTGCGCCAGGGAACAGCACCGATCGGCGAGATTCTGCAATCGCTCGCAGCCAACGAATCGCCGGTCTATGCGGCGGACTCGCTGCCGTTCCTCGCCACCGGTTATGACGCTGCCAAAAAGCTTTATGACGTGCAAAAGCCGTATCTTCAGAAGCAACTCGAATCCGAGGGCCTGATGCTCCTCTATGCGGTGCCGTGGCCGCCGCAAGGGCTGTATGCCAAGCGCGAGATCAACTCGGTCAACGATCTCAAGGGCCTGAAATTCCGCACCTATAACCCGACGATCGGGCGCATCGCGGCGCTCGCTGGTGCGATCCCGACACAGATCGAAGTGCCCGATCTGCCCACAGCCTTTGCGACGGGCCGAGTCGACGTCATGATCACTTCGGCTTCCAGCGGTGTCGATACCAAGGCGCAGGATTACCTGACGCATTACATCGACACGCAGGCCTGGCTGCCGCGCAATATTGTTTTCGTGAACAAGGCGGCCTTCGACAAGCTCAAGCCGACTGAGCAGAAGGCCGTGCTCGACGCGGCCAAGGCGGCGGAGGAGCGCGGCTGGAAAGCCTCCCAGGAGGAAATGGCGATCAAGACCCAGGCACTGAAGGATGCCAAGATTATTGTCATGGCTCCGAGCGCTGATCTGAAGTCGGGCCTGTCCAAGATCGGTGAGACGATCGCTGCGGAATGGGCGGACAAGGCCGGCGCCGATGGCAAAAAAATGCTGGAGGATTACAAAAAATAGAGCAGCGATTGATGCGCGCTCTGCCAAGCCGGAGCGCGCTTCGATCGGTTCGCCATGCGCGCCGCTCTCGACAAGCTCTACGCTGCCGCGCTGTGGTTGTCCGCAGCGTGCCTCGTTGCCATCGCGGTTCTGGTCGGTGTGCAGCTTTCCGGACGTCTGGTCGACGGGCTGCTGAATCTACTGGGCATCGAGCCGCTCGGCATCGTGATTTTCTCGCTCGCGGAATTCGCGGGTTCGCTGCTCGCAGCCGCGAGCTTCCTCGCGCTCGCAGGCACGTTGAAGGCAGGCGCCCATATCCGCATTACCATGTTGTTGCAGGCGCTTCCGGTTCGAGCGCGCCACCTCATGGAATTATGGGCATTCGGAGCGGCGACGCTGTTCTCGGCCTATCTCGCCTGGCAGATCGCCACCTTTGCGTGGGTATCGTTTCAGTTCGCCGATGTGTCGCCAGGCGTCATCCGTTTTCCGTTGTGGGTTCCGCAGGCGGCGATGGCCGCGGGCGCGATCATTCTCACCATAGCCTTGATCGATGAATTTCTGCTGGTGCTGCGCGGGCGCGGGCCAAGCTTCCGGGGCAGCGAGGACGCCGTCACCCTCGGAAAGGCCGAGTGATGGGTGTCGTCGAGCTCGCGCTCCTCTTGATCGGCTTTCTGCTCGTATTGCTGGCGTCCGGACTTTGGATTGCACTCGCGCTCGCCGCAATCGGCTATGTCGCGATGGCCATGACGGTGTCGACCCCACCGGGGCAGGCGCTGGCTGCGTCGATGTGGCAAGCCTCCAACTCCTGGGACCTGACCGCATTGCCGATGTTCATCTGGATGGGCGAAGTCCTGTATCGCACCAGACTGTCGGACGACATGTTCGAAGCGCTCGCGCCGTGGATGCAGCGGCTTCCGGGACGGCTCCTCCACGTCAATGTCGTAGGATGCGGAATCTTTGCGGCGGTGTCGGGCTCTTCGGCCGCGACCTGCGCCACCATCGGCCGGATATCGCTCCCCGAACTGAAGCGCCGTGGCTATGACCAGCGCATGGCGATCGGAACGCTCGCAGGATCCGGAACGCTCGGCCTATTGATCCCGCCGTCAATCATCATGATCGTTTACGCGACGGCGACCGATCAATCCATCGCGCGGCTGTTCATCGCTGGCGTGATGCCGGGCGTGATGCTGATCCTGTTGTTCATGGGCTTCATCGCTTTCTGGGCGATGGTCAACAAGGCGGACATGCCGCCCGCCGAGCCGGCGGTGCCCTTGATGCAGAGGATTGCGGCGTCGCGCCGGCTACTCCCGGTGACGCTGCTGATCGCTGGTGTGATCGGCTCGATCTATGGCGGACTTGCATCCGCAACCGAGGCGGCGGTGGTCGGTGTCGTGCTCGCGCTCGTGCTCTCATGGTGGATGGGGTCGCTGGATCGCGAGAACTTCAAGGCGGCGCTGCTCGGGGCAACTCGGACGAGTTGCATGATCGCGTTCATCCTGGCCGGTGCGGCATTCCTGACTACGGCCATGGGGTTCACCGGTATCCCGCGCAATCTCGCCGAATGGATTTCCGGGCTCGGGCTGTCGCATTGGCAATTGCTGACGGCGTTGACGATCTTCTACGTCCTGCTCGGGTGCTTTCTGGACGGCATCTCGATGGTGGTGCTGACGACCTCGATCATCATCCCGCTGGTGGAGAAAGCTGGATTCGACCTGATCTGGTTCGGCATTTATGTCGTGCTCGTTGTCGAGATGGCGCAGATCACGCCGCCGGTCGGCTTCAACCTTTACGTCCTTCAGAGTCTGACCGGACGGAATATCTTTGCGATCGCTCGCGATACCGTGCCATTTTTCGTTCTGATGTGCGTCGCAGTAGGGTTGCTCGCCATGTTCCCGCAGATCGCGCTGTGGCTGCCGTCCACGATGTTCGACAGATAACGCTGCCCGCGGACCTGTTTCGTTCACACTTCAAAGTATGGCGATTTCGGTGTAGCGACGTCCGAAGCCCTACGCTCGCGGGAGGTTTTCATTTGCTTTTTCGCGTGGAACTGGTCTGGCAGGACGAGACGCAGGATGACGCTCCGTCGATCTATCTGACGTCAGATGGGCGTGTGGTGCTGCAGGGCAGTGCCGTGTCCGAGGACGAACGCAAGCATCTCGGAATTCCGCCCGGCAGCGATCTGATCAGCGTGGACCGCCGCGTGATCAAGGCGATCAAGGAAATGTTGTAAGCGCGCGCAAGACGCGTTGAGGAAGAGGAGACATCCATGTTCCTGAGGAATCATTGGTACGTTGCCGCCTGGGATCGCGAGCTCGCGGAAAAGCCGATCGGCCGCATCTTGCTCAATGAGCCGGTGGTGTTGTTCCGCGACAGCGCGGGAAAGGCCGTTACGCTGGAAGACAAATGCCCGCATCGTCGCGTGCCGCTGTCCATGGGCAAGGTCGTCGACGGCGGTTTGCTGCAATGCCACTATCACGGATTGCGCTTCGACGGCTCCGGCAAGTGCGTGCGCATTCCCGGTCAGGAGTCCATTCCCGATACCGCGAAGGTGAGGGCCTATCCGGTTGTCGAGCGCTATCACTGGGTCTGGGTCTGGATGGGCGATCCGGCGCTGGCCGATCCCGCAACCATTCCAGACTATCACTATCTCGATTCACCGGACTGGGGTGCGAAGGGCACCTACATCCACGTCAAGGCGAACTGGCAGCTCATCGTCGACAATCTGCTCGATCTCACGCATCTCGCCTTCGTGCATGAATCGACCATCGGCAATGCAGCGGTCGCGGAGAACGCAGAGGTTCGCGTGAAGCGCACGCCGGGCGGCGTCCTCGTCACGCGCTGGATGATCGACAAGCCGGCTCCGCCGACCTACGTCAAGGCCGGCGGGTTCACTGGCAATGTCGACCGCTGGCAGTTCATCGATTTTCTGCCGCCCGCCTTTTTGCGCCTATCGGTCGGTGCCACGCCGACCGGAACCGGCGCGCCCGAGGGCAAATTCGTCGGCGGCATCAACATGCGCAATCTCAACGCGATCACGCCGGAGACCGAGACCACCTCGCATTATTTCTGGGCGCAGGCGCACGACTTCGACGTGAAGAACGAGAAGCTTACCGACATGATCTTCGAGCAGGTGAAGACGGCCTTCCTTGAGGACAAGGAGGTGTTCGAGGCGCAGCAGCGCGTGATCGATGCCGACACGACGGAGTCGCAGGTCGACATCCATGCCGACGCCGGAGGCATCCAGGCGCGGCGCATTTTGTCGCGGCTGCATGAGGAGGAACAGGCTGCGCGGATGGCGGCGGAATAGAGCGTTTTCGAGCGAAGTGCTTATCCGTTCGCACTGGGGCGGCCGACCCGCATTTTGGTGCCGATCGCGACCGTGACGACTACAGCAATAGCGAACGCGATGGTGAGCGGGTCGATCGGCTCGCGCGCGACCAGCGCTGCTATCAGCACGACGAAGAACGGCTGCAGCAGTCCTATCTGACCGATGCGCGAAATTCCCGCCATGCCCATCGCGGCGTTCCAGAGAAAGAAGCCTATGAACTGCGCCATCAATCCGGCGTAGAGCATGGCGGTCCAGACCCGCGGCGATATCGCGCCGGCATCGGACGGCCAGGTGAGGGCGAGACAGGTCAGCGAAACCGGCAGCGATACCACGACCGCCCATGATATGACTTCCCATCCCGGCATCAGTCCGGTCAGCCGGCCGGAATAGGTGTAGCCGACACCGCCGCAGATGACGGCGCCGAGCAACAACAGATCGCCCGCGGATAGCGAATAGCCGCCGCTGCGATGCAACGCGAAGCTCATCACCAGTGCCGATCCGATCGTGGCGGCAATCCAGAAGCCCGGGCTCGGTCTTTCGCCCTCGATCACCGCGGCTGCGGCCGTGGTCATCAGCGGCATGATCCCGAGAATGACCCCGCCTTGCGACGACGGCACCGTCACCATCGCGACCGCCGAGAGCAGAGGAAATCCGAGCACGATCGAGACGGCGCAAACGGCAATCGGCCACCAAGCGCGGCGCGGCGGCAGCCTGCGGCGCGTCGCGACCAGCATCACGAGTCCACCGACTCCGGCGAGCGTTGCGCGCGTCGCGGTGAGGAAATACGGCGTGACCTCGGTCACGGCGATCCGGGATGCGGGCAGACTCCCGGCGAAAACGATCACGCCCAGCACGCCGAGCAGTAATCCCAGGGTCTGGCGGTTGGTGATCATGATGGTTGGTGAGCTACGCCGGGGGTCGAGGAGCGGCGCACGTTATTCTCTGAGTCCGCGGGCAACCAATGCGCTTTGCGCACGGAGCCAATGCATTCGATCGCCTTGCCGCAAGTGGCCGCTTCAAAGCGCCATTGATATGACCATGGCCGCTACGGTGATCGCCATCAGGCCGGTGGCGCCCCAGCCAGCGATGGCGAGAGGCCGGCTCGCGCGGAACCGGCCCATGGCGTCCCTGTGAGTCACGATCAGCATCATCATCGCCATGATCGGGACCGCGACGACGCCATTGATGATGGCGCTCCAGATCAGCATGCGGATCGGGTCGAGCGGGGTGAATGTCAGACCGAAACCGATCAGCGTGGATGCCGCGATAATGGCGTAGAAGCCGACCGCGCGTGGTACCTTCGCTTCGAGCGAGGACGGCCATTCATATAACTCCGCGACCGCGTAGGCGGCCGATCCGGCGAGCACCGGAATGGCGAGCAGCCCCGTGCCGATAATGCCCATGGCAAACAGCAGGAAAGCGAAGTCGCCCGCGATCGGTCGCAGCGCGTTCGCGGCATCAGCCGCTGTCTCGATGGTGGTGACGCCACTGGCATGCAGGGTTGCTGCTGTCGTCACCATGATGAAGAACGCGATGCTGTTGGAAAACACCATGCCGACGCTGGTGTCGGTGATGATGCGCCGTGTTTCGCCTGAGCCCCCGCGTGGCATGTCCTTGAGCGGCCGCTGGTGCCTGCGCCGCCGCATTTCCTCGACCTCCTGCGACGCCTGCCAGAAGAACAGGTAGGGGCTGATCGTGGTGCCAAGCACAGCCACCAGCAGCGCGAGGTAGTCCGACGTGAACTGGATGTTCGGAAATAGCGCGCCGGCTGCAACCTTATGCCAAGGGACCTTTACCGTGAAAACCACGGCGACATAGAGAAACAGCACAAGCGTCATCCATTTCAGGATCGGCGCGTAGCGGCGATACGGCACGAACACCTGCAGCAGCACTGAGGCAGCGGCGAAGATCAGCGCATGTTCGTGTTTCAGGCCGCCGACCACGAGATAAAGCGCCTCGCTCATCGCCGCGATATCGGCAGCGATGTTGATGGTGTTGGCGATCACCAGCAGAGATACCAATGCATAGAGGGCCGGCCGGCCATACAACGCCTTTGCATTCGCTGAAATCCCGCGGCCGGTCACCCGCCCGATAAAGGCGCTGACCAATTGGATGGCGATCATGAAAGGTGTCGTCAGGAACACCGTCCAAAGCAGGCTGTAGCCGAATTGGGCGCCGGCCTGGGAATAGGTCGCGATCCCAGATGGATCGTCGTCTGCTGCCCCGGTGATGAGTCCTGGCCCGAGTGCGTTCGGCTTGATGGACTTGATGCGGGACAGCCACGGCGGCGTTCGCTGAGTCATGAGAGCATCTCAGGGCGCTTTGCCGCGCCTCAGGCGACTGATTATATGTTGCGGCGATCGCGATGTGGCGAGGGCCCGGTGCGGTTACGCGCCGGGCCCTCATCATTGGCATCAGCCGGCCTGTAAGCCGGGTTCTGTATGGCCCGCCGCTCGCGCGGCGAACGTGACGGCCATTCGTCTGGGACGCCGATTGCCCGGCGCCTCAAGCAACCTACCCGAGCGGCTGGTCCGGACAGACCCGAGGACACAAGGTTTCGCCTGGCCTCGCACCGCTCCTATTCGGTTTTGCTCCCGGTGGGGTTTACCGTGCCGTTTCCGTTGCCGGAAACGCGGTGCGCTCTTACCGCACCGTTTCACCCTTGCCGACGTCGCTGCCCCGCAAGCGGGACGAAAAGCCGGCGGTCTGCTTTTCTGTGGCACTTTCCCTGGGGTCGCCCCCGCCGGACGTTATCCGGCACCGTTCGTCCGTGGAGCCCGGACTTTCCTCCCCGCCGCCCTTTCGGGACTATGGCGAAGCGGCCGTCCAGCCGACTGACACGCATGGCATGGGGATGAAAATCCGTCAGGTCAAGTCCGCACCTGCGTCTTCTTCCGCCGCAGGATGAGACACCCGGCCGTGACGCGAAGCTTCGACCAGTGATCGCAACGTCAGCAGCGTTGAGGTATCGAGCTTTCCGTCGCACAGCGCCGGACGAAAATGCCGCTGGAACGCGGTGACCACATCGCGGGTGGCCTCGTCGAAATAGCCGTCGACCTTGATACCGTAGCCATAGTCCCGCAAGACGGCTTGGAAGTTCTGGACGGCATCACCTGAATCGCCGAATTCGAAGCTCGGCCCAGACGTGATCGGAGCTGGCGTCACCCACTGTCCGATTCCGATTCGGTACAGCAGCATCCATGGAAACTTCTCGCCCGGATCCTGCTTGCGCGATGGCGCGACATCGGAATGTCCGAGTACGCGTTCGGGACGGATATAACGGCGACGCATGATCGCGCGGCACAATGCGGTCACAGCCGCGATCTGCCGGTTTGGAAAATCCGGGTAGCCATAGTCGTGGCCCGGATTGGCGATCTCGATCCCGATCGAGCACGAGTTGATGTCGGTTTCTCCGGCCCAGCTTGCTTCGCCAGCGTGCCACGCGCGCAGTGCTTCCGGGACGCATTGAATGATGCGGCCGTCCTCTGTGATAAAATAATGGCAGGAGACCTCACTGTCCGGCGAGCACAGGCGCTGCAGCGCCTTCTCCGCGCTCGGCATCCCCGTGTAGTGGAGGAGGATCATGTCCGGCAGCCGGTCTCCCGCGCGTTCACCGAAATTTGGGGAGGGCACCACCTCGTGGACGAGCATGGTGTCGGGCTCAAAGGACATCATTTCCGTAGTCTGCATTACAATCGGCGGCACTATCGTAATGTTTGGCACTGATCGCAAGCAGAGAGCCGCGCTGGGCTTCAGTCACGAAAAAAGCGGCCGGTCGATCGACCGGCCGCTCCCTTCATATCGTGGTAACCATATTAGCGCGGAGCGGGGCGATTGGCGCCGCCCGGTGCGGGCTGTGCGGCAGACCGCGCTTTGGCATCCCGCTCGCGATTGGTTTCGAACGCGGCCGCCTGCTTGAGCTGATCCTTGGTCATGTTCAGCTTCAGCTTGACGTCGTCGGCTCTGACGGCCGTGCTGCTGGCTGTACCGGTGGTCGCGCGCTCGGCATTCGCCGGCACGACTTCGAACGAGGACGGTGCGAGTGCGACGTTCTTTGCGCCGATGCCGAGAAATCCGCCGACGCCGACGACGTACCCGATGACCTGACCGTTCTTCTCGAAAAGGATATCGGTGATATCGCCGATCTTTTCGTTATCGGGGCCTACGACATCCACGCCGACGAAATTCGATGACAGCCACTGATCCGTGCCTTGGTTATTGATGAAGCGAGCGCTTCCGCCGGCCATCGACGGCGACGATTGCGCCGCCCGCTCCGCATCCTTCACACCGGCTGGCTGCGTCGCCTGCGGCTGCATCGGCTCGGTTTGCGGCGTGGTTTGCGCTAACGCGCCGCCGATCATCAGACCGGACAGCGCGGTTGAAATCATGATTGTTCTGAGCATGTATCGCCTCCTTGTATTGCTGGAACTCGTATGCGCCAACTCTCGCGCCGTGCGCGGTAACGCAACGAATAGACAACGCGAGGCGAACAGCGACGTTCCTGACAACAATTGCGCCCTGCATACGCGGCATGCGGGAACTCAGAGAGCGGTATTTGGCGGTGTGAGCCGACCATTTAACCTTCCTTAAGGTTAAACGGGCTCAATAGCCCTCAACCGTGGCCGCTGCATCGCGGCCGCACAGGTTCCATTGACGCCCATTGTATCCCATGATAGCCCAAATCGTCCCATACAGGCGTTGCGGGCCGCAGGGATGGTCCGACAGCGCGGCCCATATCGTCCCGGCCTCTGGAACCCCCTGTGGACAGATTTTTTTCCCATTTCATTCTGCGGCTGGATGCGAAGGGTCGGGTTTCGGTGCCGGCGTCGTTTCGCGCAGTGCTGACGCGGGATGGTGTGGAGGGGCTGTTCTGCTATCCGGCGCTCGACAGGCCCGCGGTGGAAGGGGGCGGGCGCAGCCTGATGGCGGAAATCGAGGAGCTGATCAGCCGGTTTCCGGCGTTCTCGGAGGAGCGCGAGCAGTTTGCGACGGCGCTCTACGGTACCAGCGAGACATTGAAGATCGACGCCGAGGGCCGGGTCACGCTGTCGGATCAGCTCAAGGACCATGCCGGGATCATGGACGCGGTGGCGTTCGTGGGCCTGGGCCACAAATTCCAGATCTGGGCGCCGGACCGCTTCAGCGCACGGCTTTCCGAGGCCACCGGAAAGATGCGTGCGATGCGCAAGCGACTCGGCGCCGAGCAGGCGGCGAACCCGCAAGGGGCGCGGGAATGATGCCGGACCGCGACGGCGGCAACGCTGTCGATGGCGGACTGGTCCGGCATATTCCCGTGCTCGCCGCCGAGGTGCTGCACTTTCTTCAACCTCGCGACGGCGAAACCTATATCGACGGCACTTTCGGCGCTGGCGGCTATACGCGCGCGATCCTGGATGCCGCCGATTGCCGCGTAATCGCGGTTGACCGCGACGAGAGTGCGATTGCCCGCGGCGCGGAGATGGTGGCTTCGGCGAACGGACGCCTGATGCTTGTCCAGGATCGCTTCTCACGTCTCGACGATGTGGCTCACGACTGCGGTCGCGACACTGTCGATGGTGTCGTGCTCGACATCGGCGTTTCGTCGATGCAGCTCGACGAGGCCGAGCGCGGCTTCTCGTTCCGCAAAGATGGTCCCCTCGACATGCGGATGGGCCGCCAGGGGCCGAGCGCCGCCGATCTCGTCGCCGCGGCGTCCGAGCGGGATCTGACCGCGATCATCGCAAGGCTCGGCGAGGAGCGGTTTGCGCGTCCGGTCGCACGCGCCATCGTCAAGGCGCGGAGCGACGCGCCGATCGTCACGACGAAACAGCTTTCCGCAATCGTCGAGCGCGTGGTGCATGCGCGCCCCGGGCAGATCCATCCGGCGACTCGCACCTTCCAGGCGTTGCGGATCTGCGTGAATGAGGAGCTAGAGGAGCTTGCGGCGGCATTATCGGCGGCCGAACGCATCCTCAAGCCGGGCGGCCGGCTGGTCGTGGTGTCGTTCCATTCGCTGGAGGACCGTATCGTCAAGACGTTCCTCGGTGAGCGCAGCCGTATCGCGACAGGCTCGCGTCATGCGCCGGAAGCGCGCGGTCCGCAGCCGACATTCACGCTGCTGACGAGAAAGCCGGTTGCGGCGGGCGAAGAGGAAAGCCAGAGCAATCCCCGCGCGCGGTCGGCGAAGCTGCGCGCCGCAGAGCGCAATGGCGCGCCCGCTCGTCCATCCGAAGCCGCTGAGATCATGCGCGGTGTCCCAACGCTTGCGGAGGCGATGCGGGGCCGATGACCATGCGCGTGCTTCACCTCTTCGTCATTGTCGCGCTCGTTCTGGCCGCGGCTTATGTCTATGACATCAAGTTCGAAGCGACGATGCAGACCGAACAACTCGCCAAGCTTCGCGGCGAGATCAAGCGCGAGCGCGATGCAATCGCGGCACTGCGCGCCGAATGGGCGAAGCTGGATTCGCCCACCCGCATTGAGGAGCTGTCGCAACGCCATCTGCCATCGCTCAAGCCGCTGGATGCCGTTCAGATCGATACGCTTGCAAATTTGCCCGAACGGCCCAAGCCGCCGCAGCCCGAACCAGTCGACCCGATCGCGGCGCTGATTGGCGACGTGCCTACGGGCTCGGTGAATCATCGGGGCAGCCAGTGACGCAAGGAGCTGACCTTCAGGTCGTGAAGAAACCGCTGATCGAGCGTCTGCTCTATGGGCAGAATGTCGATCGCGAGACCAAGAGCCGCGCGCGTGTCGGTTTGGTCATCCTGGCCTTCGCCTGCGTGTATGCTGTGATATCAGGGCGTCTGATTTATCTTGCCGCGACCGCCGACGGGCAGCAGGCGAGACGCGCCGGTGGCGACATCGTCGCCACCGCCCGGCCCGATATCCTCGACCGGAGCGGCGAAGTGCTCGCGACCGACGTGCGCATGCCGTCGCTGTTCGGCGAGCCGCGGCGCATCATCGACGTCGACGAGGCGGTGGAGCTGCTGACCGCCACCATGCCGGACATGAACGCGAACGAGTTGCGCGAGCGGCTGTCATCAAAAAAAGGTTTCGTCTGGCTGAAGCGCGAGATCACCAAGGAGCAGCGCGAGCAGGTCCACCGGCTCGGCATCCCCGGCATCGGCTTCCGGTCGGAGAACAAGAGGGTTTACCCGAATGGCTCATCGGTCTCGCACCTGATCGGACATGTGAATATCGATAACCAGGGGATCGCCGGGATCGAGAAGTGGCTCGATCGCAGCGGCCTGGCCGACCTGCATTCGCTTGGCTTTGCCACCGACCGTCAGCAGAAGCCGGTAGAGCTTGCGGTGGATTTGCGCGCGCAGCATGCGCTGCGCTCTGAACTGCTTGCCGCGCGCCAGAAATTCAAGGCCAAGGCGGCGGCCGGTCTCGTCACCGACGTCAATACAGGCGAGATCGTCGCGATGGTCTCGGTGCCCGATTACGATCCGAACGATCCGCGCGAGGCGCTGGACAAGGACCGGATCAACCGGCTGACCACGGGCGTTTTCGAAATGGGGTCCACATTCAAGGCCCTGACGCTGGCGATGGCGCTGGATTCCGGCAAATTCACCCTCGGCTCGTCGCTGGATGCACGCCATCCGTTGCAATATGGCAAGTTCCGCATCCACGACTTTCACGCCCAGCGCCGCATCCTGACGCTGCCGGAAGTGTTCACCTACTCGTCAAATATCGGCACCGCGCGCATGGCGCTCGGCCTCGGCGTCGAGCATCACAAGGCGTTCCTGAAAAAGATGGGGCAGCTCGACCGGCTGCGCACCGAAATTCCGGAAAGTGCCGAACCGCTGGTGCCCAAGCGATGGGGCGAACTGAATACGGTCACGATCGCATTCGGCCACGGACTTTCGGTTGCCCCGCTGCAGGCGGTCATGGGCATTTCCGCTCTGGTGAACGGAGGCAAGCTCATTCCGCCGACCTTCCTGAAGCGCGATGAAGCGGATGCGGCAAAGCTCGCGCGTCAGGTGATCAAGCCGGAGACCTCCGAGCGGATGCGCTATCTGATGCGCCTCAATGCCGAGGTCGGTTCGGCAAAGAGCGCCGAAGTGAAGGGCTTCTATGTAGGCGGCAAGACCGGCACCTCTGAAAAGGTCGTCAACGGCCGCTATTCCAAGACCAAGCTGCTGACGAGCTTCACCGCCATTTTGCCGGCCGACCAGCCGAAGTTCCTCGTGCTGATCATGCTCGACGAGCCGCAGCCGCTGGCTGAAACCAAGGGTTACGCCACCTCGGGCTGGAATGCGGCTCCCACCGCGGGAAAGGTCATCGCCAGAATCGCGCCGATCCTCGGGCTGGAACCCCGCTTCGACCTTCCGACGGCGGACAGGCAGATTCTGGCCGTAACCGCATCGGCGCGCGCGCGGTAACGTCGATATCCCGCCATCTTTGACTGCGTCGTTCCGTTTTCACGGTAAGGGCGAAGAAAGAAGCTTGCTCCTCCGCGCGGGGCGTGAAACATCGCCGCATGAAGCTCTCGGACATCCTCGACGAACGCATCTCGGTCGACGCCGCGGTCGGTGCAATCGATATTGCCGGTGTGACAGCGGACAGTCGCGCGGTAAAATCCGGTGACCTGTTCGTCGCGATTGCCGGTGCAAAGGATGACGGCCTGCGTTTTGCCGCAGACGCCGCGAAGGCTGGCGCTTCGGCAATCCTCGCCGAGCGGGACGGGCCATCGATCGGTGTTCCGCTGATCATTGTGCCGAATGCGCGGCGGGCGCTCTCGCTCGCTGCGGCAAAACTCTATCCGCGCCAGCCTGCAACGATTGCGGCCGTGACGGGCACAAGCGGCAAGACCTCCGTCGCGGCCTTCACGCGCCAGATCTGGGAGGCTGCCGGCTATGCCGCGGCGAGCATCGGCACCATCGGCGTGGTGTCGCCAAAAGGCGAAACCTACGGCTCGCTGACCACACCCGATCCGGTGGCCCTGCATCGCATGCTCGACGAACTGGCGGGCGACGGCGTGACGCATCTGGCGATGGAGGCATCCTCGCATGGCCTCGATCAGCATCGTCTCGACGGCGTGCGCGTGGCTGCAGGTGGCTTCACTAATCTCAGTCGCGATCACCTCGATTACCATCCCGATCTTGACTCGTATTTGCGGGCGAAGCTTCGCCTGTTCGAGGACCTGATCGTTTCCGGTGGAGCGGCGGTAATTTCGGCCGATCATGCCGAAGCGAAGCGCGTGGCCGAAACCGCGACGGCGCGCGGCTTGCGTGTTTTCACGGTCGGCCATGCCGGCAACGACATCTGGATCGAGAAGGGCCGTATCGACGGCTACGCGCAGATGCTGACCTTGAGGTTCGAACAGCGCCGGTACGATCTGCACTTGCCGCTGGTCGGTGAATTCCAGGTGGAGAATGCTCTGGTTGCGGCCGGTCTTGCGATCGTTACCGGCACGCCAGCCGACGCGGTGTTCGCTGCGCTTGAAGATCTCGAAGGCGCAAAGGGGCGCCTGGAATTTGCCGGACAAAAATCGGGTGCGCCGGTATTCATCGACTATGCGCACAAGCCGGACGCGCTCGCCAAGACACTTGAAGCGCTACGCCCCTATGTGAAGCGACGGCTTGTCGTGGTGTTCGGCTGCGGCGGCAATCGCGATCAGGGCAAGCGGCCAATCATGGGAGCGATCGCCGCGGAGAAGGCTGATCGCGTGATTGTTACGGACGACAATCCGCGCAACGAGGATCCGGCCGCGATCCGCGCGGACATCCTCAAGGCTTCGCCTGGCGCCATCGAAATTGCGGACCGTGGCGAGGCGATCCGGCGTGCCACAGCCGACCTGGAAGCGGGTGACGTCCTGGTGATTGCCGGCAAAGGCCATGAAAGTGGCCAGATCGTCGGCGACCGGGTATTGCCGTTCAGCGACCACGAAGCGGTCGCGATGGCCTTGGGGGGACGGAAACGATGAGCGCGAAGGCCTTATGGACCGCCGAATCCATGGCATCGGCCATGCGCGCGCGCCGTGATGGCCCGTTGCCTGAAGCGATTGGGGGAATTTCGATCGACAGCCGCACGCTGGCTCAGGGCGATGCGTTCTTTGCGATTTCCGGCGACAATCGCGATGGCCACGCCTTTGTGGAGGCTGCCTTGAAAGCCGGAGCGGGGCTTGCCGTGGTGTCCGCCGCAAAACGCGGGACACTTCCGGCCGGCGCCCCATTGCTCGTCGTTGACGATGTGCTCGACGGATTGCGCAATCTCGCCCGCGCGTCGCGTGCTCGGCTGACCGGCAAGGTCATCGCCGTGACCGGTTCGGTCGGCAAGACCTCGACCAAGGAAGCGCTCAGGCTGGTGTTGTCGCGCGAGGGCGAGACCCACGCATCCGCCGCGTCCTACAACAACCACTGGGGCGTGCCGTTGTCGCTCGCGAGGTGTCCCGCCGATGCGCGGTTCGCGGTGTTCGAACTCGGGATGAATCACGCGGGCGAAATCGGACCGCTGTCGCGGCTTGTGCAGCCGCATATCGCTATCATCACCACCATCGCGCCGGTGCATCTGGAGTATTTTGAGTCGGTGGATGGCATTGCCGATGCCAAGGCCGAAATCTTCGAGGGGCTGGTCGACGACGGCATTGCCATACTCAATCGCGACAACGCGCAGTTTAATCGGCTGTGTGATCGTGCGATGGATGCGCGCGTGTCGCGCGTCGTCTCGTTCGGCGAGGAAGAAGGCGCCGATGCCCGGCTCGTCAAATGTGTGCTCCAGCCGGAGAGTTCCACCGTGCAGGCGCGCATTCTCGGCGACGACGTCACCTACAAGCTCGGCGCGCCGGGTCGGCATCTCGTGATGAATTCACTTGCGGTGCTCGCTGCGGCGAAGCTGGCCGGAGCCGATCTCGCAATGGCTGCGCTCGCACTGGCTGATCTGCAGCCTGCAAGCGGACGAGGCACCCGGATCGCGCTGGAGATCAACGGCGGTTCGGCGCTGCTGATCGACGAGAGCTACAACGCCAATCCGGTGTCGATGGCGGCGGCGATCGCCCTGCTCGGTCATGCGCAGACCGGCCCACGCGGGCGGCGCATCGCGGTGCTGGGCGACATGCTCGAACTGGGGGCGCAATCCGGGGCGCTGCATGCCGGGCTGGCGCAGCCAATTGTGGATCATGCCGTGGATCTCGTGTTCTGCTCGGGGCCGGCCATGCGAAATCTGTGGGAGGCGCTTCCCTCCAGTCGCCGGGGCGGATATGCAAGTGACTCCACAGCCCTCGAACCGCAGGTGCTTGACGCGGTATCGGGCGGCGATGCCATCATGATCAAGGGCTCCTTCGGCTCTAAAATGACGCCCATCGTCAAGGCGCTGCAGCGCAAATACGCGCCCCGTGCCACGATGGATGCAGCGCAGGGTTGACCGCCGCATGCTCACCTGGCTTGCCGACTTCTCCGACCAGTTTCAGGCTCTGAACATTTTCCGTTACATCACGTTCCGCACCGGCGGCGCACTGATGACGGCGGCCTTGTTCATGTTCATTGCCGGGTCTCCGATCATCGACTGGCTGCGCGCCGCACAGGGCCGAGGCCAGCCGATCCGCGAGGACGGCCCGCAATCCCATCTGAAGAGCAAGATCGGCACGCCCACCATGGGCGGATTGATGATCATCTTCGCGGTCACGGTCTCCACCATCCTGTGGGCCAATGTCTACAATCCGTATGTCTGGATCGTGCTCGGCGTCACGGTGGCGTTCGGGATGATCGGCTTCTACGACG